>OHIM01000526.1_pt1 | contig 21413 bp, 17 predicted proteins | sample 1568271 | NCBI WGS metagenome assembly OHIM01 (sample SAMEA3879580, study PRJEB24766) | human gut metagenome | biome: human-associated habitat; feature: feces | place: USA | collected 1985/1987
CCGCACATTCTTATCGTTGAAGACGAGTTGGTAACACGCAACACGTTAAAAAGTATTTTCGAAGCAGAAGGTTACGATGTATTCGAAGCGACCGATGGCGCGGAAATGCATCAGATCCTGTCTGAAAATGATATCAACCTGGTGATCATGGATATCAACCTGCCGGGTAAAAATGGTCTTCTGCTGGCGCGCGAGCTACGCGAGCAGGCTGACGTCGCGCTGATGTTCTTAACCGGCCGCGACAACGAAGTGGATAAGATCCTTGGCCTCGAAATCGGCGCTGACGACTATATCACTAAACCGTTTAACCCGCGTGAACTGACTATCCGCGCGCGCAACCTGCTCTCCCGTACCATGAACCTCGGTACCGTGAGCGAAGAGCGTCGCAGCGTAGAAAGCTACAAGTTCAACGGCTGGGAACTCGATATCAATAGCCGTTCCCTGGTTAGCCCGAACGGCGAACAGTACAAGCTGCCGCGCAGTGAATTCCGCGCGATGCTGCACTTCTGCGAAAACCCGGGCAAAATTCAGTCTCGTGCCGAGCTGCTGAAAAAAATGACCGGTCGCGAGCTGAAGCCGCATGACCGTACCGTTGACGTGACCATTCGTCGGATTCGTAAACACTTCGAATCCACTCCGGATACCCCGGAAATCATCGCTACCATTCACGGTGAAGGCTACCGTTTCTGTGGCGATCTGCAGGAATAATACGATTTATTCCGCAGCCATGATGCGAAAACGGCGCCCCAGGGGCGCCGTTTTTTATGCCGTCACTCTTTCCAGAGACGCAGCTTATCGTCATCGGCAGCCGGTGTCGGAGGCACTGTGCCTTTCGGCAGCGATAACGCATACCAGTCCACGCGACGGGTCAAAAACATCAGGACGCTCAGCGCCAGCGCCAGCACCCCGGTACCCAGCAGCAGCGCGCTATCCTCAGAATGCAACAGAAACCACATCACGCCATCCAGCAGCAGTAGCGCGGCGACAAACAGCAGGCTGTTACGCCATCCTCTGAGCACTGCCTGAAGGTAGATCCCATTCATCACCGCGCCAGCCAGGCGGCGGTAAAACCAATGTGCTCTGAGAGCGCCAGCAGCACCAGGTAAAACAGCACCAGCGATAAGCCCACCAGCAGATATTGCATCGGATGCAGGGGACGACGGGTCAGGCTCTCGAACACGAAAAAAGCCATAAAGGTCAGCCCGATTAACAGGATGGCATATTTTGTCGCCCGATCGGTTAGCTGGTACTGGTCGGCAAGGGACATCACATCGGCACTGAACGCCGGCAGTCGCGACCACGGGATCTCCATATCATCCTTGAAATAGCTCCCCATATCGTTGGCGAACCAGCTGCTTTGCCAGTGGGCGCGATAGCCGGCAGCACTCACTTCCCGTTGCGTTGGCAGGAAGCTGCCGAGAAAACCGGGATGCGGCCAGTTACTGGTCAGCTGCAGCTCGCTGTTACGCCCGAGCGGCACCAGTGAAAACTCTCCCGTCCCGTTCAGATCGAGTGAAAAGGCAATCTCAAGCGGCTTGTTGTCCTCCGCCAGCGCAGGCATTGGCATATGAATACCTGCGCCATCGCCGCTTATCCCCAGCCCCGGCTCCACGCTTAATACGTTACCGTTGACCTCCGGGGCATGGATGGCGCCAATGCCGCGGGCATCGCCGACGCTCACCACCAGCCGCGGCTGGCCTAAGACGATATTCGTTTTTCTCAGCGCCGCCAGACGCAGCGGATCAAACGAGGCCTTAATCTGCAAGGCGTTATGCCAGACCTGGCCGCTGTAGATGCCCACCCTCCTCGACTCCACGGTCTGTTTGCCGGTGACCGCCAGCGACTCCGGCAGCCAGTAATACACCCAGCTCCGCTGATAGTTGACCTCTTTTTGGTTCTCCATGCGGGTCAGGGTCTCGGTTATCGGAATAGCGATCAGCGGTCCGGCGAGTTTTTGCGAGCCGCTGGTGCTTTGCTCAATGGCGTCCACCACTTCGCTACGATAATCCGCTCGCTCATTAATAAGCTCCCTGACCATCATTAACGGCAAAGATAGCAGCACAATACAGCCTATTAACGTGGTGATTTTCCAGAATAACGGTGATTTCAACATAGCCTTTCTCCCTATCGTGATGGCCTCACAATAGGACGGCTGTGTGGGGAGAATTTGAAGCTATGTGAAGGGACGGTGAAGTCGCAGCGTGGCGACCACGCCGCCTTCGGGCCGATTGTGCAGATTGATATCGCCGTGATGCAGGCGCGCGACTTCACGAACGAACGCCAGCCCAAGGCCGCTGCTCTTATGGCCGTCTTCGCGCGGCAGCGAATAGAATCGCTCAAAGATTCGTTCCAGGGCATAGTCCGGAATACCGCACCCGTTGTCGATAACGCTCAATTTCACCTCTTCATTTCGCTTCTCCGCAGCCAGGGCGATCTCACCGCCCTGGGGGGTAAAGTCAATCGCGTTGTCGAGCAGATTACCCAGCGCCTGGGCCAGCAGCTCGCCATCGCCATTGACCAGCATCCCACTCTCCCGCCAGCGCAGAGTGATAGCTTTCGCCGCCAGAGCGATGTTGCGCTCCTCCGTCAGCCGTTGGTATAGCGCATCTATCGACACCGGCTGCTGCTTTATCTCCAGCCGGCTTTCCAGTCGCGCCTGCTGGAGCAGCCGCTCCACCAGCAGTTGCATCCGGGTGTTTTGCGCGAGGATATTATCAGTAAACCGCGCCGCCACCTCAGGCGGCGGCCCTTCGCGCAGGATCTCCGCCGCGCCGCGGATGGCCGCCAGCGGGCTTTTCAGTTCATGGGTCAGGTCATAGACATAGTTTTCGATGGCATTCTTACCTTCGAGCTTTACCCGCATGCTCTCCAGAGCCTGGGCCAGCTTGCGCAATTCGCTGCTACCAACCTCCGGCAGCGGCAGCGGGCGCTCAGCGGTCACCGAGTCCGCATAGCGCACCAGCTTGCCGATAGAGAAATTGATCCACCAGACGACGCCGCCGCCAATCAACAGCGCAATGCCCAGCAGGGCGCCGCCGGCCCAGAGGATCCGCCGCTCGCTGCGCTTAATGACCGGCGTCATCGCCAGGTTGGGTTTACCGACGCTCAGCACGCCGATAATCCGCCCCTTATCCATCACCGGCGCGGCGATATACATCACCGAGCTGGCTTCATCATGCGGATCGCTGCGCGTACTGCGCGCGCCGTACTGGCCGCGCAGGGTGAGCCAGACATCGTTCCAGCGCGAATAGTCCTGCCCTGTCGCCTGCCCGCTGGAGTCAAACACCACCTTGCCCCGGGCATCGGTCAGATAGACGCGGTACTCATTACGTACCTTTTTTATTCCGCCAATATTGGCGTTGAGCGGCTGCTGGTTGAGCTGGTGAAAGGCCTGCGCCAGCCTGCCCTGCTGCGGGTTTGCCGCCAGCAGATCCTCACGCGCCAGCGCCGCCAACAGGGTAGCGGTATCATTGAGGGTCCCCTCTGTCGCCCGGCGCACGCCCGGCTTCACTTCCTGGACAAAGATCGACAGCACAAACCACGCGGCGATCGCGACGATAAGAAAATAGCCCAGCAGCAGGCGCATGCCGATGCGCATCAGCCGCGCCCCAGGCTATAGCCCATACCGCGATGGGTATTGATTGGCGCCTTTTCAGGATTCACAGCCCGCAGCTTAGCGCGCAGGGTTTTGATATGGGTATCGACGGTACGGTCGAGGCTTTCCCAGGCATCGATCCACACCAGCTCCATCAGCTGCTGACGGGAGAAGACGCGACCGGGCGCGTGAAGCAGGGTTTTCAACAGCAGAAATTCGTAGCGCGTCAGATTCAGCGGCTGGCCGAACCAGCTGATCGCCGCCGCCTGCTCATCGAGCACAAACTCGCCGACGCGTACCACCGGCGATGGCGCGGCAAACTTCTGCAGCCGCCGCAGCACGGTTCGCACCCGCGCGCAGACTTCGCGTGGTGAAAACGGCTTGGCGATGTAATCGTCAGCGCCGATTTCCAGCCCCAGCAGCTTATCGACCTCGTCGCTACGCGCCGTCAAAAACAGCACCGGCAGCGCCGGATAACGCGTCAGCAGACGCCGACAGAGCTCGAAGCCGCTGATATCCGGCAAGCCGACGTCGAGGATGGCGACATCTGGCGCCTGATGCGCCGCCGCCTCCAGCGCGGGCAAACCGCGGCCAAAGACGCTGACCTGGAAGCCCTCCTGCTGCAGCATGTAAACCAGGGTATCAGCGATACTCTGTTCATCCTCAACTAACCAAATCCGTGGCTGCTGCATGCGCGCTCCCGTTTATTTATTCCATGGCATGATCGGCACGGCGCTGATGGCGTTCTTCGGCGAGCCATCAACCACTTTATCCGAGTAGGTCAGATAGACCAGCGCATTGCGCTTCGCATCATAGAAACGCACGACCTGCAGTTTTTTAAACACCAGCGAGGTGCGCTTCTGGAACACCACGTCGCCCTGGCTTTTGCCGTTTTTGATTTTGTCCGTTAGCTCAATCGGCCCGACCTGCTGGCAGGAAATCGCCGCGTCAGAGGTATCTTCCGCCAGCCCCAGCCCGCCTTTGATGCCACCGGTTTTCGCCCGGCTGATATAGCAGGTCACGTTCTGTACATCCGGATCGTCAAAGGCTTCGACGACGATTTTGTGATCCGGCCCTAACCATTTGAAGACCGTATCCACGGAACCAATCTGCTCCGCCTGAGCCAGCTGGCTACCGGCCAGCAGGAGCAGCCCCATCGCAAACTTCTTGTATTTCATATTGTTACCATTATTAAAAAATATAGCTGAGTGATTATCACGCACTTAGCAGAAAAGGTTTATAGATCACAGCTTTACAAAATTATCGTTCAAATCCCCTGACCTACCGCATTTAAAAGCAAAAAAAACACTGAATGCTAAAACATCAAAAAATGCTATTATCCGCTACTTTAATATCAGGCACCTGTGTTTAAGGATGGGGACATTTTATGGATCAAGCAGGGATTATTCGCGATCTCCTTAGCTGGCTGGAAGGTCACCTGGATCAGCCGCTTTCTCTGGATAATGTGGCGGCGAAGGCAGGTTATTCCAAGTGGCATTTGCAGCGAATGTTTAAGGATGTCACCGGCCATGCCATCGGTGCCTATATTCGCGCGCGCCGCTTGTCGAAATCTGCTGTCGCATTACGCCTGACCGCCCGTCCAATCCTTGATATTGCGCTGCAGTACCGTTTCGACTCCCAGCAGACCTTCACCCGAGCGTTTAAGAAACAATTCTCGCTGACGCCGGCGCTCTACCGCCGCTCGCCGGACTGGAGTTCGTTCGGTATGCGCCCGCCGCTGCGTCTTGGCGAATTTACCCTGCCAAAACATGAGCTTATCACTCTGCCCCCTACTCAGCTGCTTGGCGTGACCCAGAGCTATACCTGTAAGCTCGAGGAAATCTCCGATTTTCGTAACCAGATGCGGGTCCAGTTCTGGCGAGACTTCCTCGGCAACTCACCGTCAATCCCCCCGGTGCTCTACGGGCTGCATGAGCCGCGTCCGAGCCTGGAAAAAGACGATGAGCAGGAAGTATTCTATACCACCGCGCTGACGCCGGAGATGGCTAACGGCCACCTGCAGCATGCCCATCCAGTGACCCTGGAGGGCGGCGAGTATGTCATGTTTACGTATGAAGGGCTGGGTACCGGTCTGCAGGAATTCATCCTGACCGTCTACGGCACCTGCATGCCGATGCTGAACCTGACGCGTCGCAAGGGGCTGGATATTGAACGCTTCTACCCTGAAGATGAAAGCCGGGATCAGGCCACGCCGATTCAGTTGCGCTGCGAGTATCTGATCCCGATCCGCCGTTAACGCTGCAGCTCGTCCATTGCGGGGGCGTCAAGATGCGAGACGTCGCCCGCCGTTTCCACCACCCAGCCGGAAGCCAGCCACGGGCTTTGCTGATAGTCGACGCGCGAAATAGAGCAGTTGCGCAGCCGCAGACGACGCTCAGCGTACGCCGGCAGCCCTAATATCGTGCTCACCAGGCAGCCCAGCGCGATCCCATGACTCACCAGCAGCGGCCGGCTACCGGCGGGTAATTCCAGACAGGATGCCAGCGCCGCATGCATACGCTCGCTGAGCTCCTGCATCGATTCGCCCTGCGGAATACGACCGTCCGGTGTGCCGTTGACCAGCTGGCGACGCCAGCCTTCTTCTTCTTCGCTGAGCGAGTCGATATGGCGCTTCTCCAGCACCCCCATATCCAGTTCGCGCAGGCGCGCATCGGCGATCACGCTGCAGCCGCAGGCTTCGGCGATAATTTCTGCTGTGCGGCGGGTTCGCCCCAGATCGCTGGTAATGATATGGGTGATCCCCAGCGTTCTGGCGCGCTCGCCCACCTGCCAGGCCTGGCGCTCACCATGGGCGGTCAGCGGGCTGTCGGACTGACCCTGAATACGTCGCTCGGCGTTCCACTGCGTTTCACCGTGGCGAACAAGGTATACTTGTAACATGCTTTTTTTCCGTTCTGGACTCGTTATCAACCGCTTTCGGGCATTACCGCCTGCCCTCGGGGTGATTTAGAGTATACTGCGATGACGTTAGTTTATTCTGAGTTGTTTTGATTATGCACCATGTTGTCTCAGCGACCACTAATCCCGCCAAAATTCAGGCAATTCTGCAGGCTTTTGACGAGATTTTCGGCGAAGGATCCTGCCACATTGAGTCCGTCGCCGTCGAGAGCGGCGTGCCGGAACAGCCCTTCGGCAGCGAGGAAACGCGCGCTGGCGCACGAAATCGCGTCGCCAATGCGCGCCTTGCCCAGCCAAATGCCGATTTCTGGGTAGCCATCGAAGCCGGTATCGACGATGACAGCACCTTTAGCTGGGTGGTCATCGAAAGCGCCAGCCAGCGCGGAGAAGCGCGCTCAGCCACGCTGCCGTTGCCTGACGTTATTCTTGAGCAGGTTCGCGCTGGCGAAGCCCTCGGCCCGGTCATGTCGCAGTATACCGGCATCGATCAGATCGGTCGTAAAGAGGGGGCGATTGGGGTTTTCACCGGCGGCAGATTAACCCGCAGCAGCGTTTACCACCAGGCGGTCGTGCTGGCGCTAAGCCCGTTCCATAACGCTATTTATCGCTAGCCAGCAGCGTCTGCTCCAGCCACTGGCGCAGCTCTACCGGCGCCGATTTCAGGCTGTTCGACCCGCGGGTAATGGTCGCAATTCCGGCGCCGAGCTCATTTTTCAGCTCACGCTGGCTCATCTCGCCGCGCAGCAACTCTTCGATAATGCGCACCCGGGTACCCAGGGCTTCGCGCTCGTCGGGCGTCAGCATCAGCTGCAGCAACGGCAGATGCAGATCCTCAGCATAGGCCTGCTGAAGCAGGGCAACAAAGCGCAGCCACTCCTGATGACGTTGTTCGGCAACGGCCGCGGAATAGGGAGATTGTTGGGTCATATCGCGCCACCATATTGAGACGGGCAGCTTACGCTGCCCGTCGAATGTACTCTTCAACGAGTACAAAGCATAACATACTTCCCGGCGATCAGTAACGCTGGCGCCACTCCGCATCGCTGAGGATCTTATCCTGCTGCCCCATAAAGTAGCGGTAGTAGGCGTCATAGGAGAGGACATTCTTCACGTAGCCGCGGGTTTCCGAAAACGGAATACTCTCGACAAACGCCACGGCGTCGATCCGTCCGGCGCTGTTCCCCTGCCAGCTGCGTACCCGGCCCGGCCCGGCGTTATAGGCCGCTGAGGCGTAGATACGGTTATTGCCGAACTGCTGATAAACGTACTGCAGATAGCTGGTGCCGATGTTGATGTTGGTTTCCGGATCCAACAGCTGCGACGGGCCGCTGTAGCCGGGAATGCTGAACATACTGACGGTATGCGTCGCGGTGCCCGGCATAATCTGCATCAGTCCGCTGGCGCCGACCGGCGAGCGCACTTTCGGGTTCCAGGCGCTCTCCTGACGGGCAATCGCCATCGCGTAGCTCTGCGGAATATCTTTGCCGCTAACATAGCGGGCAAACAGGTCGTTATAGGCCAGCGGGAAACGTTCTTCCAGCTGATCCCACAGCTTACCGGCGATCGTCGCCTGCACGCTCAGATCCCACCAGTGCTGATCGAAGGCATAGCGCGCCAGCTGCGCCTGCTGGGATTTGGTGCGACTAGTGACCAGGTTGGCCCATTCGGTGCGCGCGGTGTTATCCATATTCCAGTACATCAGCTCACGTACCCGCGCCATCTCCGGCCCGGAGGCCAGCGCCGGATCGATGGTGCCCGAGGCTTTATCGATGCGGAAGGTATACTCCTCGCCAAGACGCTGCGCGGCGACCATCGGGTAGAAGCCTCGCTGTTGCATCAACGAGCGAAGGATCGCCTGCGCCTCCTCATCCCTGCCGCGCTCCAGCAGCAGATCAGCCTGCCAGTAGCGCCATTCGTCTTTCTCTTTCGCCTCCATCGGCAGACGCGCCAGCCAGGTGTTGAGGCCATGGCGATCGCCCGTCCCCAACGCCATCCGTACCCGCCGCTCCACCAGCGGCGTGGACTGCGAACGCATGATTGCGTCATCGCGCCAGATGGCCTGCTCTTCGGTTACATCGCTACCCATCAGGCGCCAGGCGACAATATCGCGCAGTTCCTGGGTCTGATCCTCATTGAGCTGCTGAGCCTGTACCAGCGAAGGGATCATCAGGCGGGCATTTTCCACGTCCTGGCGGGCGACGCTGGCGAAGGCGACGGCGGCCATCTGACGGGTAAAGTCCGTCGCCCCGGTGGTGCGGGCGAAGGTGAGGACGCTGTTTGGATCGTTAGCCAGGGCGACCACGGCGCTGGCGATGCTCTGGTAGTTGGCGGGCATTTGCTGGGCCAGCGATTTCACCAGCCCGATATTGCCGGCCTTCATCGCCAGGCGGATCCGTTCGAGATAGGCCAGCGGATCCTGCTGACCGGAGTCGCGCCAGGCGCTGAACAGCGGTTCACAGGCGCCGGGCTGATTCTTGCCCGTCAGCCACAGCTCTTTCGCCCCGCTCCAGGCCTCCTGCGACTGCCCCACGCTCAGCTTGGCGTAGTAATAGTTGCACTGCGCCTCGGTGCTGGTCGGCTTATCCGGGCTAAACGCCAGCAAGCCGCGCCAGTCGCTGCGCCGGGCCAGTTCATTCACGAAGCGCGAACGTAATGAACGCGCAGGGGGCAGCGTCGGATTGGCGTCAATAAAGTTTTTCACCACCAGCGCCGGCTGGTTCATCAGATCGTCGGTGATCTGTCGGTACTGCAAATAGGGATACAGGGGATAGGTGCTTAACGTGGGCATCAGCTGGTCGACTACATCCATCTGCCGGTTATCCCACGCCTGCTTAATTTGTGCGTAGCGGCTGCGCTGTTCATCCAGTGAATCCGCATGCGCCAGCTGACTCAACGTCAACAAACCAACGCTGGCAGCCAAAAGATGCCACGCCATTTTTTTGGCTTTTTCCACAAGCTCTTCCTCTTTCCGGTGCATTTTCGCAGCATCGTGCCGCTTAAAAACCCCTGCCGGTTCGGCAGGCGGCTTTACTTATGCTAATCAGACAACGCTAAACGCGCCATGTCCTGGACATTTTTTTACGCTTCTGTGAATCCTGTCGCCTCGCTGGGATTAGCGCGCGAAAAAGGCTACACTTCGGCTTTGAACTATCTATCAAAATAGAAAGAGGCGAAGTCCAACGTGGCTCAATTCGTTTATACCATGCATCGTGTCGGCAAAGTGGTTCCGCCGAAACGTCATATTTTGAAAAATATCTCCCTCAGCTTTTTCCCTGGCGCGAAAATCGGTGTGCTCGGTCTGAACGGCGCCGGTAAATCTACCCTGCTGCGCATCATGGCCGGTATCGACACCGAGATCGAAGGTGAAGCGCGTCCGCAGCCCGGCATCAAAATCGGCTACCTGCCGCAGGAGCCGCAGCTCAACCCGGAGCACACCGTGCGCGAGTCCGTGGAAGAAGCGGTCGCCGAAGTGGTTAACGCGCTGAAGGGGCTGGACGAAGTCTATGCCAAATACGCCGAGCCGGATGCGGACTTCGATAAGCTTGCCGCACAGCAAGGCAAGTTCGAAGAGATTATCCAGGCGCACGACGGCCACAACCTGAACGTCCAGCTGGAGCGCGCGGCCGACGCCCTGCGCCTGCCGGACTGGGATGCGAAAATCGCTAATCTTTCCGGTGGTGAACGCCGCCGCGTCGCGCTGTGCCGTCTGCTGCTGGAAAAACCGGATATGCTGCTGCTCGACGAACCGACCAACCACCTCGACGCCGAGTCGATCGACTGGCTGGAGCAACACCTGCAACAATATAAGGGCACGGTGATCGCCGTGACGCACGACCGCTATTTCCTGGATAACGTGGCCGGCTGGATTCTGGAACTCGACCGCGGCGAAGGTATTCCCTGGAAAGGTAACTATTCGGGCTGGCTGGAGCAGAAGACGACCCGTATGGCTATGGAGGAGAAGCAGGAATCGAAGCGTCGCAAGACCCTCGAACGCGAGTTGGAGTGGGTGCGTATGTCCCCCTCCGGACGTCACGCCAAGTCGAAAGCCCGTCTGTCGGCCTATGACAAGCTGATGAACGAAGATACCAAACAGAAGGAGGAAAAGCTCGAAATATTCATCCCGAACGGCCCGCGTCTGGGCGATGTGGTGATCGAGGCGCACGACGTATCGAAAGCCTTCGGCGACCGGGTGCTGTACGAGGGACTGAACTTCTCGCTGCCGCCTGCCGGTATCGTCGGTGTGATCGGCCCCAACGGTACGGGCAAGACTACCCTCTTCCGGATGATCATGGGACTCGAACAGCCTACTTCGGGAACTTTCACTGTCGGTCAGACGGTCAAACTGGCCTACGTGGATCAGCAGCACAAGTCCATCGACCCGGAAAAAACCGTTTACGAGGTGATTTCGCAGGGTACCGACCTGATTATGCTGGGCAACCGCCAGGTCAATGCCCGCGCTTACGTGGCCCGGTTCAATTTCACGGGCGCCGATCAGGAGAAGAAGTGCGGCATGCTGTCGGGCGGCGAGCGCAACCGCCTGCACCTGGCCCTCGCACTCAAGGAGGAAGGTAATGTGCTGCTTCTGGACGAGCCGACCAACGACATCGACGTCAATACGTTGCGTGCGCTGGAGGAGGGTCTGGAGAATTTCGCCGGCTGCGCCGTCGTGATCTCCCACGACCGCTGGTTCCTCGATCGTATCGCCACGCACATCCTCTCCTTCGAAGGCGATTCGAAAGTGGTCTTCTACGAAGGTTCGTACAGCGAATACGAGGAGTGGAAGAAAGCGCAGGGCGGCGATACGCAGCCCCATCGTGTAAAATACAGAAAACTGGTGGAATAAAATGGCACAAAAACCCTCCATACCCAAGGGCACACGCGACTTCTCCCCGCTGGAGATGATGCGCCGCCAATATATTTTCGACAAAATCCGGGACGTTTTCCGCACCTTCGGCTTCGGCCCGCTCGAAACGCCTGCGATGGAGAACCTCTCCACCCTGCTGGGCAAATACGGCGACGAAGGCGACAAACTGCTTTTCAAAATCCTCAATTCGGGGGATTACGCCGCCGGACTGAATGACGAAGAGTTGCGCACGGCCTCCCGAATTTGCGAAAAGGGATTGCGTTACGACCTGACGGTGCCTTTTGCCCGTTATGTGGTGCAGCACCAGAGCGAAATCGCCTTCCCGTTCAAACGCTACCAGATACAACCGGTCTGGCGGGCCGACCGTCCGCAGAAAGGCCGCTACCGGGAGTTTTACCAGTGCGACGTGGATGTCATCGGCACCCGATCGCTGCTGTGCGAAGTGGAACTCATACAGATCGTGGAACGGGTTTTCCGGACGCTCGGAATTAACGTATCGCTGAAGGTAAACAACCGCAAGATTCTGTACGGCATTGCTGAAACCATCGGACATGCGGACAAGATGATCGACATTACGGTCGCCATCGACAAGCTGGAAAAGATCGGATTGGAGGCTGTCAAGGCTGAATTGACGGAACGCGGCATCGGCTCCGATGCGATCGAAAAGCTGCAACCGATACTCGAATTGACAGGCGATAATGAACGGAAACTGGCTGTGTTGCGAGATGTCATTGGCGCCTCGGCTGTCGGACTGGAAGGCATTTCCGAGATGGAAACGATCTTCGGGTACGTGAACCGGCTGGGGGTGGAGCTGCCGATCGAGCTCGACTTCTCGCTGGCCCGGGGGCTCAATTATTATACGGGAGCGATTTTCGAAGTCAAGGCGCTCGATTTCGCCATCGGGTCGATCTGCGGCGGCGGACGCTACGACGACCTGACGGGCATCTTCGGAATGCCGAACATGTCGGGTGTCGGCATTTCGTTCGGTGCGGACCGCATCTACGACGTGATGACCGGCCTCGGACTCTTCCCGGCCGATCTGGGCTGTGCGGCCCGGGTGATGTTCGCCAATCTGGGCGAAGCGGAAGAGCATGCCTCGCTGAAACTGTTGCAGGAGGTGCGTGCCGCAGGTATTCCGGCGGAGATATATCCCGAAAACGGAAAGATGAAAAAACAGATGGAGTATGCCAATCGCCGGGGAATCCCCTGCGTGGTAATCGTCGGCAGCCGGGAACTGGAAGAACGGGTGGCGACGATCAAGGATATGACCTCCGGCGAACAGACCCAGGTGCCGTTCACCCGACTGGCCGAAGCACTCCGTTAGATAATTAGTTATAGATAATCCGAAGCGCCTGTCCGAGCGGACGCGGAATAGCCGCCCCGGCGGTAGTTGAGAGAGCAGAGTTATCGGCGGATACGCCCCGTTCCGAATGTGGGTGCATCCGAGGCGGTATCTATGGCTCTACCGAATCGCCGGAAAGAAGACGGGGTTCACGCCTTTCCTCCCTGCTCGCAGTCGGAAATCATTTCCCGGTGTTTCGCGGTACCTGCTTGGGAGGACGCCGGACGGAAAAATATGCAATCATGTAATTCGATATGAAGCGGAGCATGTGGTTTTTCGGGCTGTTGCTGGCCGTGGCGGGATTATCATCGTTCCGGACGGCCGATATCGCCGTTTCCCGGCCCGACCGGGCACAGCGACGGTCGCTCGCCAAGCTGGAGCGGTCTTACGAATATATCCGCAAGATGTATGTCGATTCGGTCGATATGGCGCCGCTGGTCGAGGAGGCGATCCGCAGCATGGTACAGCAACTCGATCCCCATACCGAATATGCCTCGGCTGCGGAGATGGCTGAATTCTGGAGCCTCTATCGGGGTAAGTTCGGAGGAATAGGCATTCAGACCCAATGGATCCGTGATTCGCTGGTCGTAACCTCCCTCCTGTCGGGAGGGGCCGCCGAAGAAGCAGGCATCCGTCCCGACGACCGGATCGTCCGGGTGGACGGACGCACCGTGAAGGAGATCCCGGCCTCCGAGCTCATCTCCGTCATGCGGGGAGATGCCGGATCGAAAGTAAAAATCCTAGTGATTCGACGAGGAGTCTGCCAACCGATTCTGTACGAAATCGTCCGACGGGAAATACCTCTCCCCTCCGTCGAGCTGGCCTACCGCGTCGATTCTGCGGTGGGATACATCAAACTGATCCGTTTCGGTCAGACCACCATGCGGGAGGTGCAGCGGGCTTACGAAGAGCTGGACCGTCCGAAGGAGTTGATTCTCGATCTTCGGGGCAATGGCGGAGGACTGTTGGATCAGGCGATCGCTTTGTCCGGCTTTTTCCTGCCCAAAGGCTCGCGGATCGTTTCGACCGAAGGCCGCAGCGTACCGTCCGTAGTCCATTCCGCCCGCCGGAATCCGGTATTTCCGGCCGAAGGGCGGCTCATCGTCCTGATCGACGAACGGTCGGCGTCGGCCAGTGAAATCGTGAGCGGAGCGCTGCAGGACTGGGACCGCGCGGTAATCGTCGGGCGCCGCAGCTTCGGAAAAGGGTTGGTGCAGCGCCAATATCTGCTTCCGGACGGGTCGGCCCTGCGTCTGGTCGTCGCCCGCTATCATACGCCTTCGGGCCGGGAAATTCAACGTCCTTACGTCAAAGGCGGGGATCGCACGGCTTACCGAACTCATCCGCTGCCCGACACGATTCCGTCGCCGGCCTACCGGACACTCCGCACGGGCCGGACAGTTTACGGCGGCGGAGGCATAGCGCCCGACGTGTGCGTAATACAGGATACGGTGCAGGCATCTTATCTGAACGCCCTGCTGCGGAAAAATATCTTTCCTGAATTTATGCAGCGCTACCTGGACCGCAACCGGACAGCCCTGGAACGGGATTATCCGGAGTTCGCATCGTTCGAGGAGCGGTTCGAAGTTCCCGATGAAATGTATGAGGAGTTGATCGGACTGGGACTGGAACAGGGCGTAACACCTCCGGCGGAAGATTCCGATGTCGAAGCGGGGACCAGGCGCCTGCTCAAAGCATTGCTGGCAGAGCGGCTTTTCGACCGGGAAGCTCTGCTGCGGATATTGCACGCAAGGGATGATGCCGACTTCATCCGGGCGCTCAATTTGCTGAAAAACTGGGAGGCAGAGGGGCTGCCGCTCCTGGAAGCGCAGCATGAGCGGCAATAAGCGGTTGCATCACGTTATTTCCGAGAGTCGCGTATTCACGACTCGTAATTGAGTTTATAATTCGGCCTGCCCCGAAATTCCCTTCCCGGAAGGGGTTTGAATCGCTGCACGCCCAAAGAGTATATAATCACGGACAAGAATTTGCAGGAAAACGAAATTTGTTTTATATTTACGTATGGAACAAACGAATAACCCTCAAAATATTACCTTGTATGGCTGCTCTGAATACCTTCCGCACGGACGGAGAAGATTTCGGCGAACAGATCCTGTCGAAAGTCGTAAAAGCCGGCCGGCGGACCTATTTTCTGGACGTGCGCGCTACGCGTGCGAACGATTATTTTCTTACCATTACGGAGAGCCGGAAGAAAACGGCGCCGGATGGAACGGTCAGTTACGACCGGCATAAAATATTCCTTTACAAAGAGGATTTTTCCAAATTCCTCGAAGGCTTGGAAGAGGTGATCGGGTTCATTAAACGGGAAAAACCGGAATTCTTCGAAGAAGAACACCCGAAGCCGGAAGAATATGCTTGACAGAACCGGCTGCCGAAATTTCGGCAGCCGGTTCTCATGAAGACAGGAGTTTATGAAGGATAATCGGGTATTGTTGGGTTTCAGCGGCGGAATAGACAGCTTCGCCGCCGTCGGATTGTTGCAGGCGGCCGGATATCATGTAACGGCTCTGACGCTCGACATGAGAGGCGATTCCGCATTGTTGGAAAAGGCGCGTCTGCGTGCCGGAGCACTCGGTATTCCTTGGCGAATGCGGTCGGTGCGGGAGCGGTTCGAACGGGAGGTGGTGGACTATTTTACCGACAGTTACTTCCGGGGGTGTACCCCGGCTCCGTGCACGCGCTGCAACAGTCGGATCAAATGGCCCTGCCTTGCGGCAGAGGCCGACGCACTGGGGATTCGCCACATCGCTACGGGACACTATTTCCGCATTACCTCCGCAGGCGGCAAACGATACGTCACCCGTGCGGCCGACAACCGCAAGGACCAGTCCTACTACCTGTGGGACTTGCCGCAGGAGATCCTCGATCGGGTGCTGACTCCGATGGGAACGGTCATCAAACGAAATATCGTCGAAGAACTCGCCGACCGTCGGGAGAGTATGGGCGTCTGTTTTCTCGAGGGACGCCCGTGCCGCGACTTCCTGCGAAGCCGGGATAAAACGGAAGCGCTCCGGCCCGGCCCCATCATCGACTCTGCCGGACATCGGCTCGGCACGCACGACGGGGCGGCCCTCTACACCATCGGCCAGAAAAAGGGCCTCGACCTGCCGCCGGGCTGGGCGGTGGTCGCTATCGACACGGCGGCAAACCGGATCGTAGCCGGAGAAGAGAAGCTGTTGTTGCATCGTACGCTGGAAGTCGGGGAATGTCGCCTGATAGAGAGCGACGAGGTATTCGGTGCCCGCGATATCCGTGCGGTGATCCGGGGCATCGGCCGCAACCCCGAGGGATACGCAGCGGTCTTCCCTGCCGCTTCGGGGATTCGGATCGAACTGGAGGATCCCGCGTGGGCCCCGGCCGCCGGGCAGCCCGTCGTTTTGTACCGAGGGGAACGGGTCGTCGGAGGCGGAATCCTCGAACGGTATTATTAACGAATTATTAAATCTTCGTTCGGGATGGATTTTTTCAGGGTTTTATCCCGAAAAAATCTTGCGATGTTTCCCGCATATACTATCTTTGCACAAGCAAAACATCGCCGGAAACGGCAATACCTATGCGATGTTATTATAATGCCGTTTTTGCGAAACGTCGTGTTTTCGACGAACGAGATAACTTTTCGTGATTATATACTTTAGTGTACCTCTTTGGGAGTAAAGCGCCTTAAGTCCTTTCCGGGAAGGGATCTGTGGGCAGGAGCATTACCGATACAACCGGGAACAGCGAATAGACACCTCTCGGAATTGTCAAAAGGTACATTGAAAGATGAATTGCCTAACTTTTTATTAGAGCGGATTATGTTCAGATACGTGCTGTTGGCGCTGAAAGGCTGCGCAATGGGAATGGCGGATGTTGTCCCGGGAGTATCGGGCGGGACGATCGCCTTTATTTCGGGAATTTACAGCGAACTGATCGAGTCGATCAAAAGTTTTAATCCGACTGCGTTGAAATTGCTCGGCCGGTTCGAATTCAGGAAATTCTGGCGCCACATCAACGGCAGTTTCCTCTTCTCCGTACTGCTGGGTATCGGTATCGCCATCTTTTCGCTGGCACGGTTGATGACTTACCTGCTGGCGCATCACCCGATCGAAATCTGGTCCTTCTTTTTCGGACTGATCGTCGCTTCGGCGGCTTTCGTCGCCCGGGATATTCGGAAGTGGAACCTCACTTCGCTACTGGGACTGCTTGTCGGCACCGCGCTGGCATTCTGGATCACGATCGCCTCCCCGACGCAAACGCCCAACGACTGGTGGTTTATCATGCTTTCGGGAGCTGTTGCCATCTGCGCGATGATTCTTCCGGGAATTTCAGGCGCCTTCATCCTGCTGCTGCTGGGAAAATACCAATACATTTTACAGGCTGTCAGCGAATTCCGGCTGGGTGTCCTGCTGCTTTTCGCAGTCGGAGCCGTCGCCGGTATCATCAGTTTTTCGCACCTGCTTTCGTGGCTGCTGCGCAAGCATCACGACCTGACGATCTCCCTGCTCATGGGTTTCATGGTCGGATCGCTCAATAAAGTCTGGCCCTGGAAAGAGGTCGTGGAAACTTATACGGATGCCCAGGGTGCCGTTCACCCGTTGGTGGAACAAAACATTACACCGGGACATTTCGAGGCGATCGGTCAGACCGATGCCCACTTGTGGCAGGCCGTAGCACTGGCGCTGGCAGGATTTCTTCTGATCTATGTCATCGAATTCATCGGCAAGCGGGTCGCTCAAAAAATCTCCGCTCCCCAAAACTAAAACCTTATGAAACGCTACGGTCTGATAGGCTACCCGCTGGGACACTCGTTTTCAGCCCGGTATTTCGCCGATAAATTCGCACGCGAAGGCATTGCGGATTGCCGGTACGACCTTTACGAATTGAAAACGATCGAGGAGTTGCCCGCTTTGCTGGAAGCGCAGCCCGAACTGCGGGGATTCAATGTCACGATTCCCTATAAACAACAGATCATACCCTATCTGGACGATCTTTCGCCGGAAACCCGGATGATCGGGGCCGTCAATTGCGTGCGCTGTGAAGGCAGACGTCTGACGGGTTATAATACGGATGTGACGGGACTTCGCGCCTCCCTCGAAACATTTCTCGGCGGGGAGCGTCCCGAACGGGCATTGGTACTGGGCACGGGCGGGGCGTCGCAAGCCGTGCAATATGTATTGGCACAGATGGAAATTCCGTTCGATCTAGTATCGCGGAATCCGGCAACGGGAAATTATACGTACGACGAAGTATCGGATGAAGTAATCGGTTCGCATCGGCTCATTATCAATGCCTCCCCAGTCGGGATGCATCCGAATGTCGAAGAGGCGCCCCGCATTCCGTACGCTTTCGTCACGCCCTCCCACTATCTTTTCGACCTGATCTACAACCCGGCCGAAACGCTGTTTCTGCAATACGGAGCGCAACGGGGAGCACACACGTGCAACGGACTCGACATGCTCGTAGGGCAGGCGGAAGCTGCCTGGGCCATATGGAACCGATAAGGGATCCTCCGACACGGCTCGACCGATCTTATCGAAGCCGGTTTCATTTCCGACGACTTCGTTCTCCGGACCTGAAGCTATGAATCGACGTTTTCGGTACGCAGTTTCGCCCCTTCTCCGAACCGTTCGAAAGTCGCAAGCAACAGAGGTTGTTCCGAGCCGTTCATAAGGAATTCGGGGGCTTCTTTAAGAGCTTCCCGAACTCCTTGAATAGCTGCAAAATAATAAATTACGGCATTTTGTCGAGCAATTCGGCAGCCCGCTTCGCATCTTCCTCCTTGACCACGAGCTGTGCCGGCATCGTGCCGATGGGATAGATCGCCGACATATATTCGTTGCGGATCGTCGAAAAAATTCCGGCTCCGTCCAGAATCGATTTGGCCATTTCGGCTTCGGTGACAGAGTTCCACTCTCTCAACACGACTAATTTTTCATCTTTCATAATCATCGCTGTTTAGGTGATATATTTATTCGGCCATTATATCTTTCGATGTAACAGTTTGACAATCGCAGCATCGAATCCGAAGGACATTTATTCGCATCCTCTGGCCGCATTAAAATTCAGACCTTTCCTAAAATGCGGGTACTCGGAGTACCGTATTTCCAACGAGGTCCACATTTTTTATTAAATCTTTGCATCCCGTCGTTTTTCGGTTCTTCGAACTTCCGTGCTCCCGGTTCCGAACTCCGTTCGTACCCGGCGAAAACGGGCGATGCAGGACCGGATAAATCCGGCTATCAACAAGATACGTTTTTTTTCGGAATGCTGCAAGATTTTTGCCACATATTTCCTATCCCGTCATTTTCAACAACGTAGAATCGTTCGGGCAATTTTTACTTGGAAATACGGAAATTCTTTCATATTTTTTCATTACCTTTGACTTCGCCTTAAGCATCGGCAAGACGCAGATAAATTTGCTTCTGCCCGCGACTTTTTCGTACCTTCGCAAAGGATGGCCCAAAACCATAAATTTTCGAATTATGCCGGATTTCGTCCATTTACACGTACATACGCAATATTCCATCTTGGACGGCGCAGCGGCCATATCGCCGCTCATCAAACGAGCCAAAGCCCTCGGTATGAAGGCTCTGGCCATCACCGACCACGGCAATATGTACGGCGTCAAGAACTTCCACGACGTCGCCACCGATGCGGGCATCAAACCTATTTTGGGGTGTGAAACCTACGTCGTGCGCAACCGCTTCGAAAAGGACAAGGACGAGAAGGCGGGCGATCACCTGATTCTGCTGGCCAAAAACCTAACGGGTTACCACAATCTCTGCAAGATCGTATCCTACTCCTTTACCGAAGGATTCTATTACAAGCCCCGTATCGACAAGAAACTGCTGGAACAATACCACGAGGGATTGATCTGCTGCTCGGCATGTCTGGGCGGCGAAGTTCCCCAGGCCATCATGCGCAACGACATGGAGGAGGCTGAACAGGTCGTGCGCTGGTTCAAAAGCGTCTTCGGGGACGACTATTACCTGGAGTTGCAGCTCCATCCGTCGGGCGATCCGCGCAAGGACGCCGACGTGTACGAGAATCAGTTACTGGTCAATAAGGCCCTGCTGGAGCTGTCGGCCAAATGCGGAGTCAAATACATCTGCTCGAACGACGTGCATTTCATTCTGGCCGAAGACGCCGTGGCGCACGATCATCTGATCTGCCTCAATACCGGCCGCGACCTGGACGATCCCAATCGGATGCGCTATACGTTCCAGGAGTATCTGAAATCGCCCGAAGAGATGGCGCAGCTCTTCCCCGACCATCCCGAAGCACTCGCCACCACGCTCGAGATCGCCGACAAGGTCGAGGAGTACAAACTCACCCATGCGCCTCTGATGCCCAACTTCCCTCCGCCGCCGGAGTTCCACATGCCTTTCGAGGAGTTGCGCGAATCGCTCGTCAAGAAGATCGAAGATCAGGAAGAGCTGGCGCGAATCGATGCCTGCCACAGCGTCGAAGAACTCGATGCCTGGGCGGAGGAGAGCAAGGAGCGCAGCGAAAAGCTGATGACGGCCAAACAGTTCTGCTACCTGAAAGACCTGACCTACAAAGGAGCCCACCTGCGCTATGGCGCCGAATTGAGCGAAGAGGTCGAGAAACGCATCCGGTACGAATTGAGTACGATCGAATGGATGGGATTCCCGGGTTACTTCCTCATCGTATGGGACTATATCCGCGCGGCTCGCGAAATGGGCGTGTCGGTCGGACCGGGCCGTGGTTCGGCAGCCGGATCGGTCGTGGCCTACTGTCTGAAAATTACCAACATAGATCCGCTGAAATACGACCTGCTGTTCGAGCGTTTCCTGAATCCCGAGCGTATCTCCCTGCCGGATGTCGATGTCGATTTCGACGAGGACGGCCGCGACGACGTGCTGCATTACTGCGTGCACAAGTACGGGCAGAAACGCGTGGCCCAGATCGTGACGTTCGGTACGATGGCGCCCAAGCTGGCGATCCGCGACGTGGCCCGCGTGCAGAAGCTGGCCCTCTCGGAGAGCGACCGGCTGGCCAAACTGGTACCCGACAAGGTTACGCCCGACAAGAAGGCCGGAGAAACGCCTTTCGACTTCTGCTACAAGGAGTCGCCGGAACTGGCCGCCGAACGGGAATCCCCGAACCAGTTGATCCGCAATACGCTCAAATACGCCGAAAAGCTCGAAGGCTCGATTCGGCAGACCGGTGTGCATGCCTGCGGTACGATTATTTGTCGTGATGATATTACCGACTGGGTGCCTGTCAGCACTGCCGATGATAAGGAGACAGGTGAAAAAATGCTTGTCACCCAATATGAAGGTTCGGTGATTGAAGATACCGGATTAATCAAAATGGACTTCCTCGGACTGAAAACCTTGTCCATCATTAAGGAAGCCGTTGCCAATGTACGTCTGCACCGCGGCTTGGAACTCGACATCGACAAGATATCCATTTCCGACCCTGCTACCTATAAACTCTATTGCGACGGCCGCACCATCGGTACGTTCCAGTTTGAATCGGCCGGTATGCAGAAATATCTGCGTGAGTTGCAACCGAGCACTTTCGAGGATTTGATTGCCATGAATGCCCTCTACCGTCCGGGTCCTATGGATTATATCCCCGACTTCATCGACCGTAAGTGGGGACGCAAGCCCATCGAGTATGACATCCCCATCATGGAGAAGTATCTGAAGGATACCTACGGCATC
>OHIM01000551.1_pt1 | contig 20435 bp, 14 predicted proteins | sample 1568271 | NCBI WGS metagenome assembly OHIM01 (sample SAMEA3879580, study PRJEB24766) | human gut metagenome | biome: human-associated habitat; feature: feces | place: USA | collected 1985/1987
ACATAAAATGCGAATTATTTAGTACAAAAAGTGAACTTCTGATGATCTTTCCCTGGGGTGTAAGCGGTGGTGAGTTCATAACGACCGAAGCTGCGCAGCGTTTCCCGGTGCAGGCGGTCGCGGGTGTACTCCACCAGCGGTGTGTCGCCGAGTTTCATGCCTGACAGCCAGCCGCTGCCGTAGGTCAGCCATTCCACGGCGGGCAGGCTGTCCGGTATACAGCGGTTCGCCAGCCCCTGCGCGTTGTACGCATGTCTGGTCTCATGCTGCCAGAGCAGTGCTTCCGTCTGCGGGTGATGCACCGTCTGACGCTCACCGGTCAGGCGGCCTTTCTCATCATACCCGTAATGCACCGTCACCCGGTGCCCTTCGCTGATATGGCTGATGTCTGTCAGCCAGCCGCGTTCGTCGTACCGCCACCGCTCTGCGGTTTCACCCTTCACGGTGCGGTGCGTGAGGCGGTCTGCTTCGTCATAGTGCCAGTGGGTGACCAGCCCCTCATCCTCGCTGCGGATAAGTTTGCCGGTCAGGTCGTGGTGATAACGCTGTGTGCGGCCGTCAAAGCCGGTTTCCTGTATCAGCCGGTCGAGTACATCGTAACGGAAGGTGGTGTGGCTGCCGTTTTCACTGGTCAGGCGGATGACCCGTCCGGCAGCATCGTATTCCATACTGCGCGTCAGCCCGCCCTGCGTGGTACGGACGGCCTTTCCCCACGCATCGTACTGTGTCCCGTTTCTGCTGCCGTCCGGGGCAATGACGGCGGTCAGGTCACCGGCGATGTTGTATTCATACCGCGTTTCATGGCCCTGCGTGTCTTTCACGGCAATTAACTGTCCACGGCTGTCGTATGCGCGGTACTGACTCAGCCCTTCCTCGCGGTGCACCGCCGTCATCTGCCCGAAGCGGTCATGGTCATAACGGTTACATAACCGGAACAGTCGGTGAAGCTCAGCAACTGACCGTAACGGCTCCACGTCATGGTTTTCCGGCTGCCGGTGGCATCTTCCGTTGCGCAGGGTAAGTCACTGTGTGGATTATCATAACGGTAGCGGGTGATATCGCCGTCAGGGGCGGTTTCCTGAATCAGACGGCCGGATTCATCATATTCCCGGCGCAATTCCAGCCCGTCAGGCCCGGTGGCTGACGTTAACTGGTTGTGGTGGTTATAGTAAAACGCCGATGCCCTGCCATCCGGCGTGGTTATGCGCGTGATGAGGCCCGTCACCACATCCGGGCTGTACTCTGTTGTCCGGCCTGCGGCATCCGTCTGTGCCCTGAGCCTGCCCACGGCGTCAAACTGACTCTGCGTGACGCTGCCGTCCGCGTGTTCCTTTTTCACCACCCGCTTCAGCCCGGCTTCGCCCTGCGTGTGCAGCACTTCACGGCGGTCCAGGCTGTCGGTGATGGTGATGTGGTCTTTCTCATACTGATACGTGTAGCTTAAGCCTGCCGGGTTTAGCTGTTCTGTCACCCGCCCGTCGCTGTCGTAACGGTAACGGATTTCCGGCCGGCCCGTGTGACGGTGCGCCACCATCCGGCCCCGGTATTTATCATCGTAAGTAAAGCTGCGCACCTGTGTATTGCTGCGGTCATACACTGCCGCCAGTTCGCCGCGCGGCGTCCAGCCATAGCGCACCAGCGGCGCGGCAGGTAAATTCTCCGGGTATTCCGGGTCGTGCGTCAGCCACACGGCAGACAGACGGATGCCGTTGTCCCGGCCATATTCGGTGTAACCCGGCAGGGTATCAGGAAAAGCGGACGGTTCCGTCCCGCCGGAAATGGCCTGCTGCCGGGCTTCTTCTGCCCGCTGCGCCTGCGTGGTCAGTACCAGCCGGAAGTGACGCCCGGCACCATCCGTCACGCCGGTGATTTCGCCGCTGAATTCACCGGCGGCTTCGTGGTGGAACGTCTGTGTGCGCCCGAAGCGGTCCACCAGCCCGGTCAGTACCCGGTACGGCGGCAGCGGCGCAGGCAGCACCTCATCCGCTTCCGGCACCCGCTCACACCAGCCGAGTACCCACCACGGCCCCTGCGGACTGTTTGTCGCCAGATAACGATGCGGACTCAGGCGAAGCTCTTCCGGCAGCGCCTGCCAGAGTGCGGCCAGCCGGTGACCTTCATCCAGTTTCGCCACGCCGCCGCGCACCAGCCACAGTGACTCGCTGCGGCTGTAACCGTCCTCACCGGGAAACAGGTGCTCAAAATACAGGCTTCTGCCGCCGTTATCACTGAGTATCAGTGTGTTATCGCGCAGCTGTAAGCGGATATCCGCAGGCATTTTCCAGCCGGGGCCGAGGCTCCCCACCGGCGCGGGCGTTTTTGTCCGGTAACTGCTGTAGGTGCGGGAGAGAATGAACGGCAGCGGGCCGGGCAGGGCGATGTCGGTTTCACCGGGAAGGACCTTTGCACCCAGCAGCGGATTGACCGGATGGCCGGACGTCACTCCGCCGGGGCACACCGAACAGGCCACGCCGGTGGGGGCACCAATGCGCACCCCGGCTGAACCCTGAACAATGCTACCGCCATACTGCGTCATGTCACCCTGACGCGCCGCCGGTTTTCCGCTCATCTGCTCATCCTTGTTTTATCGGGTTATTTGTCTGCTGACAGGCGAAACCCTACAGATTTATAAGAAAGCCTTAAGTGAGATATCCATCAGATAGAAACAATTAGGAAAATATTTATATCACCATGATAAATATGTGATTTATTTGGAAGTAACAAACCATCAACATTTTCTGCCCTTTTTCCCATCACCAGGCCATACTGATATTTTTCCTCGCACAAAGGACTCGGCATGAAACTCGTCGGTAGCTACACCAGCCCGTTTGTACGCAAACTTTCTATTCTGTTGTTAGAAAAGGGCATAACTTTCGAATTTATTAATGAACTGCCCTATAACGCGGACAACGGCGTGGCGCAATTTAACCCGTTAGGAAAAGTGCCGGTGCTGGTGACCGAAGAGGGCGAATGTTGGTTTGATTCGCCGATCATCGCTGAATATATTGAATTAATGAATGTCGCTCCGGCGATGTTGCCGCGCGATCCGCTGGAGTCGTTGCGGGTGCGCAAAATTGAGGCACTGGCGGATGGCATTATGGATGCCGGGCTGGTATCGGTGCGTGAACAGGCGCGTCCAGCGGCGCAGCAGTCTGAAGATGAATTGTTACGCCAGCGGGAGAAAATCAACCGCAGTCTGGATGTGCTGGAAGGATATCTGGTCGATGGCACACTCAAAACCGATACGGTCAATCTGGCGACTATCGCCATTGCCTGTGCCGTCGGATATCTCAATTTCCGCCGCGTTGCGCCAGGCTGGTGTGTCGATCGCCCACACTTAGTCAAACTGGTCGAAAACCTGTTTAGCCGCGAAAGTTTTGCTCGCACCGAACCGCCAAAGGCTTGATGCGCGATATGTCCTCCTGACCCATCTCACGTTACAATCCGTGGTTATGTTAAACGCCCTTCTCCGTGTGAGAGGGCCTTGATCAGCCAGGTTTCCTATGACAACCGAAACGCGTTCCCTCTATAGTCAACTTCCGGCTATTGATCGCTTATTGCGCGATAGCTCCTTCCTTTCTTTGCGTGATACTTATGGTCACACCCGCGTGGTGGAATTGTTGCGTCAGATGCTCGACGAAGCGCGAGAAGTGATTCGTGGCAGCCAGACGCTGCCTGCGTGGTGTGAAAACTGGGCGCAAGAAGTCGATGCCCGGTTGACGAAAGAAGCGCAGAGCGCGCTGCGTCCGGTGATCAACCTGACGGGAACCGTGCTGCATACCAACCTTGGGCGAGCTTTACAGGCGGAAGCCGCGGTGGAAGCCGTTGCGCAGGCTATGCGTTCGCCAGTGACCCTCGAGTACGATCTGGACGACGCTGGACGCGGACATCGCGATCGTGCGCTGGCGCAGTTGCTGTGCCGCATTACGGGGGCGGAAGATGCCTGTATCGTTAATAACAATGCGGCGGCGGTGTTATTGATGTTGGCGGCCACTGCCAGCGGGAAAGAGGTGGTGGTTTCTCGCGGCGAACTGGTGGAGATTGGCGGCGCGTTTCGTATTCCCGATGTTATGCGTCAGGCAGGCTGCACCCTACACGAAGTAGGGACCACCAACCGCACGCACGCGAATGATTATCGTCAGGCGGTGAATGAAAATACCGCACTGTTGATGAAAGTACATACCAGTAACTACAGCATTCAGGGGTTCACCAAAGCGATAGATGAAGCGGAACTGGTGGCGCTCGGCAAAGAGCTGGATGTTCCCGTAGTGACTGATTTAGGCAGTGGCTCGCTGGTCGATCTTAGCCAGTACGGTTTGCCGAAAGAGCCAATGCCGCAGGAGTTGATTGCGGCGGGCGTCAGTCTGGTGAGTTTCTCCGGCGACAAGTTGTTAGGCGGGCCGCAGGCAGGAATTATTGTTGGTAAAAAAGAGATGATCGCCCGCCTGCAAAGCCACCCGCTGAAGCGTGCATTACGCGCGGATAAAATGACCCTCGCGGCGCTGGAAGCCACGTTGCGTCTTTATTTACACCCTGAAGCTCTGAGTGAAAAATTACCGACCCTGCGCCTGCTTACCCGCAGCGCAGAGGTCATTCAAATCCAGGCACAACGTTTACAGGCCCCCCTTGCCGCACATTACGGCGCGGAGTTTGCGGTACAGGTTATGCCATGTCTTTCGCAGATTGGCAGTGGTTCGCTGCCGGTTGATCGCCTGCCGAGCGCGGCATTAACGTTTACACCCCATGATGGACGCGGTAGCCACCTTGAGTCATTAGCCGCCCGCTGGCGTGAATTGCCAGTGCCGGTGATTGGTCGTATTTATGACGGACGATTGTGGCTGGATTTACGCTGCCTTGAAGATGAGCAACGGTTTTTGGAGATGTTGTTGAAATGATTATTGCGACTGCCGGACACGTTGACCACGGCAAAACAACCTTATTGCAGGCGATTACTGGCGTAAATGCTGACCGTCTGCCGGAAGAAAAAAAGCGCGGCATGACCATCGATCTCGGCTATGCCTACTGGCCGCAGCCGGATGGTCGCGTGCCTGGTTTTATCGACGTACCCGGTCATGAAAAGTTTCTTTCCAACATGCTGGCGGGCGTTGGTGGTATCGATCACGCGCTGTTGGTGGTGGCGTGCGATGACGGCGTGATGGCACAGACCCGTGAGCATCTGGCGATTTTGCAGCTGACCGGTAACCCGATGCTGACAGTGGCGCTGACCAAAGCCGATCGCGTGGACGAAGCGCGTGTTAATGAGGTTGAACGCCAGGTAAAGGAGGTGCTGCGGGAATACGGTTTTGCTGAGGCAAAACTGTTTATCACCGCAGCAACCGAAGGTCGGGGAATTGATGCCCTGCGCGAGCATCTGCTTCAGTTGCCGGAACGCGAGCACGCCAGCCAACATAGTTTCCGCCTCGCTATTGACCGCGCATTTACCGTAAAAGGTGCCGGGCTGGTCGTCACCGGTACGGCGTTAAGCGGGGAAGTGAAGGTAGGCGATTCACTCTGGCTGACTGGTGTAAATAAACCGATGCGTGTACGTGCGCTGCATGCGCAAAACCAGCCAACAGAAACCGCCAATGCCGGGCAGCGTATCGCGCTTAACATCGCGGGTGATGCGGAAAAAGAGCAGATTAACCGTGGCGACTGGCTGCTTGCCGATGTGCCGCCAGAGCCGTTCACACGGGTGATTGTCGAGCTTCAAACCCATACACCGCTGACCCAGTGGCAGCCGCTGCATATTCACCACGCCGCCAGCCACGTCACGGGACGCGTTTCACTGCTGGAAGATAACCTTGCCGAGCTGGTGTTCGACACGCCGCTGTGGCTGGCGGATAACGACCGGCTGGTGCTCCGCGATATCTCTGCTCGCTTGACGCTGGCGGGCGCACGGGTGGTGACGCTGGATCCTCCGCGTCGCGGCAAACGTAAACCGGAATATCTGCAGTGGCTGCACGCCCTGGCGGCGGTCGGCGCTGACGATGCGCAGGCGCTGGAGCTGCATCTGCAGCGGGATGCCGTCCGGCTTGAGCGCTTCGCCTGGGCGCGGCAGCTCAGCGAAGCCGGGATGGCGGCCCTGATCCAGCGACCGGACTATCTGCAGGCCGGACAGCGCCTGCTTAGCGCGCCGCTTGCCGCCCGCTGGCAGCGAAAATTGCTGGATGCCCTTGCGCGCTACCATGAGCAGCATCGAGACGAGCCGGGCCCTGGCCGGGAGCGCCTGCGCCGCATCGCGCTGCCGATGGAAGATGAAGCGCTGGTGCTGCTGCTGATTGAGCAGATGCGCGAGAGCGGCTTAGTCCACAGCCATCACGGCTGGCTGCATTTGCCGGAGCATAAAGCCGGGTTTACCGACGAGCAGCAGGCGGTCTGGCAGAAGGTGGAGACTCTGTTCGGCGACGATCCGTGGTGGGTGCGCGATCTTGCGCGCGAAGTCCATGTTGAAGAGTCCCTGATGCGCGCGGTGCTGCGCCAGGCGGCGCAGCAGGGGATGATTACCGCGATCGTCAAGGATCGTTACTACCGCAACGATCGCATTGTGCAGTTCGCCCAGCGGGTGCGCGAGCTGGATCGGCTGCGCGGTTCAACCTGCGCGGCGGATTTCCGCGATACCTTAAACGTAGGGCGGAAGCTGGCGATCCAGATCCTGGAGTATTTCGATCGGATTGGCTTCACCCGCCGTCGCGGCAACGATCATATCCTGCGCGATAAGGCATTGTTCCGGTAATCATTAACGTCGGCTCCCCGGCGGACTTCGTGCCGGGGAGCTGGCGAAAAGAACTTGTTAAAACCACTACGTGAGACCGCCGAAGCAATTTCGCGTGAGCTGGGTTTCACGGTGCGTGAAGCGTCAGGCAAATGACCACATCCTGCCGGCCATCTGACAAAAAACAGCGCTGATTCCATTCAGGATCAAAGCGCGGGCAGGGGATATTCTGGCACCCTGCGGTTTTATCCCCAGGGAGCAGAGGATGAACCAGTTTCTTATTGCCAATGCCCAGCGGTGCATCGGCTGTCGTACCTGCGAAGTGGCCTGCGCGGTGGCGCACCAGCAGGCGCAGGATGTCGCCGCCCTGTCGACGAACCATTTCGCGCCGCGTATCCGGGTGGTGAAAAGCGGTGACATATCGACGGCGATGGCCTGTCGGCAGTGCGAGGATGCGCCCTGCGCCAGCGTTTGCCCACAGGGGGCGATTCAGCGCGACAATGACGTCTGGTGGGTCGACCAGCGGCGCTGCATCGGCTGCAAAAGCTGCATGGTGGCCTGCCCGTACGGCGCGATGACCGTTACGGTAATGAACGAGCAGGCGCAGGCGTTGAAATGCGATCTATGCCATCACCGCGCCGAAGGACCGGCCTGCGTGGCCGCCTGCCCGACGCAGGCGCTGCGGGTGATGGTTCCCGCGGAGCTGGAAGCGCTATGCGCGCAAAAACGCCAGCGGCTGGCGCTGGCGTGAATGGGGTCGCTGACGAACGTTACCCGCCCGCGGCGTCAGAGATTATGCTTCCTGTTCGCGCCAGGCAAATTCAACCTCTTCGGCGAGGATTTTCACTCCGGCTTCGATTTTTTGCGGGTCCGGTACATAGTTCATGCGCATACACTGGTGGGTGTGCGGCCACGGTTTATCCAGACCAGGGAAGAAGTAATCCCCCGGCACCATCAGCACGCCGCGCTTTTTCAGCCGCTGATACAGCAGCTCGGTGGAGATCGGCAGATCCTTAAACCACAGCCAGAGGAAGATTGCCCCCTCCGGTTTGTGAATAAGGCAGCGCTCCTCCGGCAGATAACGGCGAATAATGGCGATGGTTTCCTGCACCCGCTGGTAATAGAAGGGCTTGATCACCGTCTCTGACAGGCGCAGCAGATCCTGTCGTTTAATCATTTCGCACATCATTGCCGGCCCGATGCCGCCAGGGGCGAGGCTGATAATGCCGTTCATGTTGCTGATAGCGGTGATGATTTTTTCGTTGGCGATGATAATCCCGCAGCGGCTGCCCGGCAGGCCCAGCTTGGACAGGCTCATACACAGCACGATGTTCGGATTCCACAGCGGTCGGGCGTCGCTAAAGATAATGCCCGGGAACGGTACGCCGTAGGCGTTATCAATCACCAGCGGGACCCCGTGCTGATTCGCCAGCGCATCCAGTTTGATCAGCTCTTCATCAGTGATGACGTTGCCGGTCGGGTTGGTGGGGCGCGAGACGCAGATCATCCCGGTCTCTTCCGTCACCTGCAGATGCTCAAAATCAACATGGTACTTAAACTGGCCTTCCGGCAGCAGTTCGATGTTCGGCCGGGTGGCAACGAACAGATCCTCTTCCAGACCGGCATCGGCGTAGCCGATATATTCCGGCGTCAGTGGGAACAGTACCTTACGGGTGGTGCCATCTGCCCGACGGCCTGCAAACAGATTAAATAAGTAGAAAAATGCGCTCTGACTGCCGTTTGTTAGCGCAATATTCTGTGGTTCGATCTCCCAGCCCAGCTCGTCGCGCAGCATGTTCGCCAGCAGAGCCAGCAGCTCGCTTTTGCCCTGTGGACCATCATAATTACAAAGCGCATCAAGGGCTTTGCCATTATCCAGCATGTCGGCCAGCAGCTGCTGGAAGTAGTCATTCATTTCCGGGATCTGAGCGGGGTTGCCGCCGCCCAGCATAATAGCGCCCGGCGTGCGCAGACCGTCATTAAGGTCTTCCATCAAGCGGGTGATGCCTGAATGACGGGTGAATTTGTCGCCGAAAAGGGAAAATGTCATCGCGAATAGTCTATCGGTGGTTCTGGAAAGTGGCTAACCATAACGCCAGCGCTGGCATGGTGCAAATCGGCGGGAGGAGGCGGATTTTTATCTTTATCCTGTATATTGCTATTTTGTTAGCATTTTGTTCTAAATGGTGGCTCCCCGCAGGGCGGAGAGCCACATGTGGATTACTGCTGCTGCCCGGCCCAGATGACCATCACTTTGTCTTCACCGCTCTCACGCACGAACCCGTAACCACGCGACATCGACAGCGTTGTCTGTTTGCCCATGCCGATTGCCGGATGGCGAGCGCGGAACTGGCCGATCTTCTGCCAGTGGGTAACGCTGCGGGCCGCCTTGCCGTTGACATCCTGCCAGTTCATCTCCGAGCGGGTACCCTGCAGCGGGTCCGAGCCGGTGGGGCCGAACGGGCGCGATGATTCGTCGCCATAGAAAATCTGCACGGCGCCAGGGGCCAGCAGCAGTAGCTCCGCCGCGGTGGTGCCGCCTTCGCGGAACAGCCGCGTATCGTGCGAGGAGAGGTAGCTCAGGACGTTAAAGCTCTGCAGCTTGTCCGCCATTTGCTGCCAGGTGAGGTCAATATTGGCCATACAGGTCGCCGCTTTCGCCGCCTGGTCCTGGTAGTCGAAATTGATCATCGCATCAAAACCGTGGCGATAATAATCGCTCTGCATCACTCCATGTCCCCACGCTTCGCCGGTCATCCAGAACGGCGCCGCATCCAGCGCTTTATCCGGATTGGCTTTCTTCCACTCCGCCAGCGCGGCGGTGGCCTGGGTTTTTAACTGCTGCCAGGCGTCCATCTCCACATGTTTGGCGGTATCGACGCGGAAGCCATCGATGCCGTAGTCACGTACCCACTGGCTCAGCCAGTGTGTCAGATAGTCGCGCGGCGTATAGCCCGGGATCGCTTTCGCTGCGGTGTCTGGTTTATGGCTATAGAAGTTCGGCAGGCCTGAGACCTCCTTCGATTCGGTTTTCAGGTCCGGCAGGAAGGCCAGCGACATGGTGAGATCGTCATAGCCCGGATTGTCGTAATCGCCGATATCGGTGCGGATCCACTTCTTACCCCACCATTTCTCCCACCCGGCTTTGTCGCTGAAGTTGATATAGTCGTTAAAGCTGTGCCAGGTCTGTCCCGCGCCCGGCTTCCAGTCCGTCCAGCGCTCGCCGAGAGTTTTTTTCAGCTCATCTCCTTGCAGATACAGGGAGCCGAACTGGAACTCCTGCATATCGGCCAGGGTGGCGTAGCCGGCATGGTTCATCACCACGTCGAACAGAATACGTATTCCGCGCTTATGCGCTTCATCCACCAGTCGGCGGAGATCCGCTTCGGTCCCCATGTTGGCGTCCAGTTTCGACCAGTCCTGGGTGTAATAGCCGTGGTAGGCGTAGTGAGGGAAATCGCCCTTCGTGCCGCCGCCGACCCAGCCGTGGATCTGCTCGAGCGGGGAGCTGATCCACAGGGCGTTAACTCCCATCTGCTGCAGATAATCCAGCTTGCTGGTTAATCCCTGCAGGTCGCCGCCGTGGAAGGTTCCGATCTCCTGCATGCCGTCTTTATGGCGACCATAGCTGTTGTCGTTGGCCGGGTTACCGTTTACGAAGCGATCGGTCAGGACGAAGTAGACGGTGGCATTGTGCCAGTCAAACGGCGCCGGGGCGGCCGTCTCGGCGCGCTCAAGCAGCAGTAGGCCATTGCTGCCGAAGGCGGGCTGCAGGGTGATTTTGCCGCCGCTGACGGTCGCGACATTACCGCTGTAGAAATCGCGGACCTTGCTGCCCTCGGCGAAGGTTTTGCTGACGTCGATGGTCAGCGGTTTTCCGTCCCACTTCGGACACTGGCGGATCTGCGGCGCCGCGGCGCTGGTCTCTTTTTCCTCCAGCGAAATCATCATCGTTGGCGTGCCGGAACGGGTATCCACCTCCAGGGTATACAGACCCTGGCGGAAGATGCGCCATTGCGGCGGTGTGCCGCGACAGGGCTCCATGGACAGCATCTGGTTGAGCTTAATGCCGCCGGAAGGCTGCCAGCACTGCTGGTCAAAATTTAGCTGCAGGGGACGTGTACCCTTCTCAACCACTTTCTGGCTGATGAATCGGCCGGCCCCTTCTTCGGTAAAAGCAGGAAAGTCGGTGGTAGTCCAGGCGGCAAAGGCCATCCCAGGCACGAATAACGTGGCAAGCGCAGCGAGTTTCATTGCGAGATCCTGTGAGCGGTTTTTATCTAGTGTGCCTTGTCGCCGCGCGGGTGAACTCCTCCTGACGCGCGTTTTACCAGGAGGATGAAAAGGGGTGAGTGACACCGCTCAAAAAATAGGCTAAAAATGAGACGAAGCTAGCATTTTCGCGCTGGCGATGCGCCGCAGAAACCGATTTCAGATGACAGCAATTCGGAATTGGACTATTTCTGTTGATGCCCTCAGTGCGTATTTTTGATACTATTAGCGATTCAGCTATCGTTTTTTTGTGAAAAACAAGGTGTTGGAATGCATATATCCGACCAGGAGACCTGATGATATCGAATCCCATACGACGATATGGGGCCGCCATACTTATGTTACTAACCTGCATCTTTTCAGGTAGTGTGTTGGCGACAACGCACACAGCGACAAAGAGTCATAAAGCCCCAACGGTAAAGAAGATAAGTAGTACTAAGGTAAGCAGTAAACAAGAGTATTCTCGCAATAGTGTAAAGAGCAGTTCACTTCCTGACTTGCGAAAATACCCTTCCGGAACACCAAGGAAAAAAGCGTTTCTCCGGACGGTCATGCCTTATATTACCAAGCAGAATCAGGCGATTACTGCGGATCGTAACTGGCTTATTTCCAAGCAGTACGATGCTCGCTGGTCGCCGACTGAGAAGGCGCGCCTGAAGGATATCGCTTCCCGTTATAAGGTGAAGTGGTCAGGCAATACGCGTCATGTGCCCTGGAACGCGCTGCTTGAGCGTGTCGACATTATTCCGAACAGCATGGTGGCGACCATGGCGGCGGCGGAAAGTGGCTGGGGTACCTCCAGGCTGGCGCGCGAGAATAACAACCTGTTCGGCATGAAGTGCGGCGCCGGTCGCTGCCGCGGCGCGATGAAAGGTTACTCGCAGTTTGAGTCGGTAGAGCAGTCGGTGCAGGCTTACGTAACAAACCTGAACACCCACCCGGCCTATTCTTCTTTCCGCAAGTCGCGCCTGCAGCTGCGCAAGGCGGATCAGGAAGTAACCGCCAGCACCATGATCCATAAGCTGAAGGGGTATTCGACCAAAGGGTCGAGCTACAACAACTATCTCTTCGCGATGTATCAGGACAATCAGCGGCTCATCGCCGCCCATCTGTAATCCGGATGCCCGGCCTTGTCGCCGGGCATTTTTTTACCCTACAGCATCACCTCGCTGTGCCGATCGCGGTACTCCTTCGGCGTCACGTCGTACTCCTTCTTAAACACCGAATAGAAATATTGCAGCGATGGATAGCCGCACATCTGCGAAATCTCATTGATCGACAGACTAGTGGACACCAGCAGGCTGCGCGCCTTTTCCAGTTTTTCGCTGTGGATCACCGTGTGGATGGTCTCCCCGACCTCCTCTTTGAAGCGTTTTTCCAGATTAGAGCGAGAGATGCCCACGGCGTCGAGCACCTGTTCCACCTTGATGCCTTTGCAGGCATTGTTGCGAATGTAATGCATCGCCTGTATCACGGAGGGATCGTTTAACGACCGGTAGTCGGTGGAGCGTCGCTCAACGACGCGCATCGGCGGGATCAGCTGGCGCTGCAGCGGGAGGGCCTCGTTATTCAACAGCCGGTGGAGTAATTTTGCCGCCTGATAACCCATCTGGCGGGTGCCCTGGGCGACAGAGGAGAGGGCGACGCGAGAGAGATAGCGGGTTAGCTCCTCGTTATCGATGCCGATAACGCACAGTTTCTCTGGCACCGGGATATGCAGCAGCTCGCAGGCCTGCAGGACGTGGCGGGCGCGGGCGTCGGTGACGGCGATGATGCCGGTTTGCGGCGGCAGGGTTTGCAGCCAGTCGGCGAGCCGGTTTTGCGCGTGCTGCCAGTTCTCCGGCGCTGTCTCCAGCCCCTGGTAGACCACGCCGCGATACTTCTCCTTCGCGACCAGCTGGCAGAAGGCATACTCGCGCTCTACCGCCCAGCGTTTACCGCTGGAGGTGGGGAGTCCGTAAAACGCGAAGCGGTGCACCCCTTTTTCCTTCAAATGGAGAAAAGCGCTTTCCACCAGCGCGGCGTTGTCGGTGGCGATATAGTGGACCGGCGGGTACTGCTCTGGCTGATGATAAGATCCGCCGACGCCGACGATGGGCACGTGGACATCGGCCAGCAGCTTTTCGATTTCGGGATCGTCATAGTCGGCGATAACGCCATCGCCCAACCACTCTTTGATGTTTTCGATGCGTGCCCGAAAGTCCTCTTCAATAAAGATATCCCACTCCAACTGGGAGGCCTGCAGATACTCGCCGACACCTTCAACTACCTGGCGGTCATAAGCTTTGTTGGCGTTAAATAACAGCGTAATACGGTGACGCTTTTCAAACATAGATAATGTTCCTGCTCTAACCCCGGTCATACCCCTTCATTCAAGATGTTGCCGATGGCCTGACTTACCACTCATCCCGGCCACGTACGCCGGTACGCGGCCGGGGGCGCCGTCTGCAACCCGAATGATGTTGGGTATACACTACCGGCTAATGCCCGAGATATTTCAAGCGCCTTATGGCGAAGTTTGGCGGTAGCGCAAAGAATTCAGACATTCTTCAGAGAGTCTCTGCTTATGCGCGCCGCTTGGTGGCAGAGTCCATCCACACCGCCAGCAGCAAAATGGCGCCTTTAACGATATATTGCCAGAAGGTGGCGACGTCCATCATGCTCATGCCGTTATCCAGGGCCGACATAATAAACGCCCCCATTACCGCCCCGGCGACGCTGCCGATGCCGCCCGCCAGGCTGGTGCCGCCGATGACGCAGGCGGCGATGGCGTCCAGTTCGGCGATATTGCCCGCCGAAGGCGACCCCGCGCCGAGCCGTGAGCTGAGGATTAGCCCGGCAATGGCGACCATCAGGCCGTTAATGGCAAACACCGCCAGCTTGGTACGCTCGACGTTAATCCCGGACAGACGGGCCGCCTCCAGGTTGCCGCCGATGGCGTAGATGCGGCGACCAAAGGCGGTGCGGGTGGCCATAAACAGGCCCGCCAGCAGCAGGGCGGCGAGGATCAGCACCGGGGTCGGCACGCCGCGATAGTCATTGAGCAGCCAGATTGCGCCCAGCACAATCACCGCGGTAATGGCCTGGCGGCCGACGGCGGCGGTGGAGGACGAGGTCGCCAGACCTAACGCCTGCCGGCGCATCCGCCCGCGCCACTGCCAGACGATAAACACCGCCATGCCGACAACGCCGATGCCGAAGCCGATGCCGTCTGGCAGGTAGCTTTGGCCGATCTGCGACATCGCCGGGCTGGTGGGCGAGACGGTGGTCCCGTTGGTGATGCCGATCAGAATGCCGCGAAACGCCAGCATCCCGGCAAGGGTGACGATAAACGAGGGCACCTTGCGATAGGCTACCCACCATCCGTTCCACGCGCCGAGCAGCAGGCCCATCACCAGCGTCACCAGAATGGTGAGCGGCAGCGGCCAGCCGAGCCAGACGTCAAAGATCGCCGCAGCGCCGCCCAGCAGCCCCATCATCGAGCCAACGGACAAGTCGATTTCTGCCGAAATAATCACAAACACCATGCCGACGGCGAGGATGCCGGTGATGGCCGTCTGCCGCAGCAGGTTGGAGATATTGCGTGCGCTCAGGTAGGCGCCATCGGTAACCCAGGTGAAAAACAGCATAATGACGACGATGGCGGCGATCATCACGAAGACCTGGAGATTCAGCCCCTTCAGCGCCGGCAGGGCCGCGGGGGCGGTTGGAGTTTGATTTCAGACGACGTGTTCTTCGACATGGCGTTCGCTCCTCAGCGCGGCTTCCATCACCTGTTCCTGGGTCAGATGTTGATTAACCAAATTGGCTTTTAGTCTGCCTTCGTGCATGACCAGCACCCGATCGCTGAGACCGAGCACCTCGGGCAGTTCGGATGAAATGACAATGACCGCGATGCCCTGCTGCACCAGCTGGTTAATCAGTTTATAAATTTCATACTTCGCCCCGATATCGATGCCACGGGTGGGTTCGTCGAGGATCAGAATGCGCGGATTGAGCAGCAGACAGCGCGCCAGAATCGCCTTTTGCTGGTTGCCGCCGCTCAGACGGCCAATCGCCAGCTCCGGCGAGGAGGTTTTAATTTTCAAACGCTGAATGGACTGCTGGATGCAGTGCTGCTCGGCGGCGTCGTCCAGGCTGCTCATTGCGCCGGTGAACTGGTTGAGCGCCGCGAGGGTAATGTTTTTGCCCACCGCCATCACCGGCACGATGCCGTCTTTTTTGCGGTCTTCCGGCACCATGGCGATGCCGTGGGCAATGGCCTGCTGGCAGTTAGAGATGCTCACCGGCTGGCCATCAATAAAGATCTCCCCTTGCCAGCGCCCCGGCCAGACGCCGAACAGGCACTGTACCGCCTCGGTACGTCCGGCGCCGACCAGCCCGGCGATGCCGAGGATTTCTCCGCGACGCAGGGAAAATGAGACGTCATTGACCCGTTTAATATGGCGGTTTACCGGGTGCCAGGCGGTTAAATGTTCAACCCGCAGGATCTCCTCGCCGTGGGCGTGCGGCTCGCTGGGATAGAGCGCGGTGAGCTCGCGGCCGACCATCATGGTGATGATATCGTCTTCGCTCATGCCGCTGGCATCGCGGGTGCCGATGTGCTGGCCGTCGCGGATCACGCAGATCGTATCGGAGATCGCTTTGACCTCATTGAGCTTATGCGAGATATAGATGCAGGCGATATCGTGGTTTTGCAGATCGCGAACGATCGCCAACAGCGTCGCGGTTTCTTGTTCGGTTAAGGAGGCGGTCGGTTCGTCGAGGATCAGCAGGCGAACCTGTTTATTCAGCGCCTTGGCGATCTCCACCAACTGCTGCTGACCAAGGCCGAGGTCGCCGACGCGGGTATCGGGGGAAATGGGCAGATTGACCTGCGCCAACAGCTTCTGACAGCGCAGCGTCATGGTTTCATAATCCAGCAGACCATGGCGGGATATCTCGGCGCCGAGGAAAATATTCTCCAGCACGGTGAGATGTTTCACCAGCGCCAGCTCCTGATGAATAATGGCGATGCCTTTGCGTTCGGTATCGCGAATATGGTTTGCCTGCAGCGTTTCGCCGGCAAAAATAATCTCGCCCTCATAGCTTCCGTGCGGATAGATACCGCACAGCACCTTCATCAGCGTCGATTTCCCCGACCCATTTTCACCGCATAACGAGACCACCTCGCCTGCGTTCAGGCGCAGGCTGACGTTATCCACGGCTTTAACAGCGCCGAAGGTTTTGGTGATGTTCTTCATTTCGAGTAGCCAGGTCATAAAGACTCCGCAACAGTGATATCCGGCGGGATGAAAATGACGCCCCGCAGCGGGGCGTCAGCCATTACAGTTCACTCTTTTTATGGAAACCGTCTTTAATCACCGTGGCGTCGATATTCTCTTTATTCACCTCAATTGGCGTTAACAGGCGCGAAGGGACGTCTTTTAAGCCGTTATTCAGCGTGGTATCGGCCTTCGGCTGCTTATCGTTACCCAGCTCAACGGCGATTTCAGCGGCGTTGGTGGCCAGGGTGGTAATCGGTTTATAGACGGTCATCGTCTGGGTACCGGAAATAATGCGCTTCACGCCCGCCAGGTCGGCATCCTGACCGGAGATCGCCACTTTGCCGGCCAGCCCCTGGGCGGTTAAGGCCTGGATGGCGCCGCCGGCGGTGGCGTCATTGGAGGCGACCACGGCATCGATCTTGTTATTATTCGCCGTTAGCGCGTTTTCCATTATTTTCAGCGCGTTCTCCGGCAGCCAGCCGTCAACCCACTGATCGCCGACAATCTTAATTTTGCCATCATCGACATACGGCTTGAGAACCTTCATCTGTCCGGCGCGGAACAGTTTAGCGTTATTATCCACCGGCGAACCGCCCATCAGGAAATAATTACCCTGCGGCACTTTGTCGACCAGACTTTGCGCCTGCATTTCACCAACTTTTTCATTATCGAAAGATATATAGAAATCAATGTCGGCATTATTAATCATACGGTCATAGGCCAGGACTTTAATACCTTCCTGCTTGGCTTCTTTAATAACGTTACTGAGTACCTGGCCGTTATAAGGAATAATGACTAACACATCGACGCCGCGGTTGATCATGTTTTCAATTTGCGACATCTGCGTTTCTTCATTGCCATTAGCGGACTGGACAAAAACTTTGGCGCCTAAGGATTCCGCTTTATTGACGAAAATATCACGGTCTTTCTGCCAGCGCTCCAGACGCAGATCGTCGATGGCCATGCCAATCTTCACTTCTTTCGCCATCCCCGCCATGCTGGCGAGCAGGAGGGAGCTGGCGCAAAGCGTAAGGCAAAGGTTCTTTATCTTCATAATAACGATACCTTTTTTGTAAGGGTAGGTAAGACGAACGGAAAATAATGTTTGATACATGAGGTTGCGGATACGTTACAGATTCTTAACGCGGAAAGCAGGGCTGGCAATTACCGGTTCTTATTTTGCCGTTATGAAATTTCGTTTAATGTGCAAATTATGACGGCGATCGTATTTTATTCATGCACGCTCTTATTATTGCACTGGACTGTCTCTGACAAAGCGGCGCAACGGCGACTGGATATTATTTTTGCGAGCTGGCGCACGTTTGTGGATTCTCTCAATGGCGGTGTGAAATAACGTAATTGAGGAAAATGAAAGCGAAATTCTATATTGGCTTAAACCCGTCATACTTCAAGTTGTAGGTGGGTTGGTGACATTCGTTGCTCCGCCCCCGGTTACCGGGGACTCGCGCTCCTGCCGCCTTCCTGCAACTCGAATTATTTAGGGTATCTGATTGGTTATTCGCCGCATCTCTGAATATGGAGTTCTCTATGCAGACCTATTTCGATCAACTCGATCGCGTTCGTTACGAAGGCCCGAAATCCACTAACCCGCTGGCTTTCCGTCATTACAACCCGGATGAACTGGTGCTGGGCAAACGGATGGAAGATCATCTGCGTTTTGCGGCCTGTTACTGGCACACCTTCTGCTGGAATGGCGCCGATATGTTTGGCGTGGGCTCCTTTGATCGTCCCTGGCAGCAGCCTGGCGACGCCCTGGAGATGGCCAAACGCAAAGCCGATGTGGCGTTCGAATTCTTCCATAAACTCAACGTGCCTTACTACTGCTTCCACGACGTTGACGTCTCGCCGGAAGGCGCTTCGCTCAAGGAGTACAGCAATAACTTCGCCCGGATGGTCGAGGTGCTGGCTGAGAAACAGCAGCAGAGCGGCGTGAAGCTTCTGTGGGGGACCGCAAACTGCTTTACCAACCCGCGCTACGGCGCCGGCGCGGCCACCAACCCGGATCCGGAAGTATTTAGCTGGGCGGCCACCCAGGTGGTCACCGCCATGAATGCCACCCATCAACTGGGCGGTGAAAACTATGTGCTGTGGGGCGGTCGCGAGGGCTATGAAACCCTGCTGAATACCGACCTGCGCCAGGAGCGTGAGCAGATTGGCCGCTTTATGCAGCTGGTGGTGGAGCATAAGCATAAAATCGGCTTTAAAGGTACGCTGCTGATTGAGCCCAAACCGCAGGAGCCGACCAAGCATCAGTATGACTATGATGCCTCTACCGTTTACGGCTTCCTCAAACAGTTTGGTCTGGAAAAAGAGATTAAACTGAATATTGAAGCTAACCATGCCACGCTCGCCGGCCATTCGTTCCATCATGAAATTGCGACGGCCATTGCGCTGGGGCTGTTCGGCTCCGTTGACGCCAACCGCGGCGATCCGCAGCTGGGCTGGGATACCGACCAGTTCCCGAACAGCGTCGAAGAGAACGCGCTGGTGATGTATGAAATCCTCAAAGCGGGCGGCTTCACCACCGGCGGCCTCAACTTTGATGCGAAAGTGCGCCGGCAGAGCACCGACAAATACGATCTGTTCTATGGTCATATTGGCGCGATGGATACCATGGCGCTGTCGCTGAAGGTCGCGGCGCGGATGATCGAGGACGGCGAACTGGATAAGCGCGTGGCCAGACGCTACGCTGGCTGGAACGGTGAGCTGGGGCAGCAGATCCTTAACGGGCAGATGACCCTGAGCGATATTGCCCAGTATGCCGCTCAGCATCAGCTGGCGCCGCAGCATCGCAGCGGCCAGCAGGAACAACTGGAAAACCTGGTCAACCATTATCTGTTTGACAAGTAATCATACGGCGGTGCCCGGGGTGACCGGCGCCGCAACCAGGATGCTCTGTTCGCGCCACGCTCAGCCGTGGCGCGCGTTTAAGGAGAGGGAGTATGTATATCGGCATCGATCTGGGGACGTCGGGCGTCAAAGCCATCCTGCTCAATGAGCAGGGTGAGGTAGTGGCATCGCATACCGAAAAACTCACCGTCTCGCGTCCGCATCCGCTGTGGTCGGAGCAAGATCCCGAACAGTGGTGGCTGGCGACGGACACGGCGATGAAAGCCCTGGGCGCGCAGCATAGCCTGCGCGACGTGAAGGCGCTGGGCATTGCCGGGCAGATGCACGGCGCCACCCTACTGGATAAATCGTTACAGGTGCTGCGTCCGGCCATTTTATGGAATGACGGCCGCTGCGCCGAAGAGTGCCAGCTGCTGGAAGACAAAGTCAGCGCTTCCCGGCAGATCACCGGCAACCTGATGATGCCGGGCTTTACGGCGCCGAAGCTCTTATGGGTACAGCGCCACGAGGCGGCAGTGTTCAGCCAGGTCGATAAAGTGCTGCTGCCCAAGGATTATCTGCGCCTGCGCATGACCGGCGAGCTCGCCAGCGATATGTCTGACGCCGCCGGCACGATGTGGCTGGACGTCGCCCGGCGCGACTGGAGCGACGAGATGCTCGCCGCCTGCGATCTCAGTCGGGATGCGATGCCAGCGCTGTTCGAAGGCAGCGACGTCACCGGGCAACTGCGACCTGAGGTGGCGCAGGCGTGGAATATGCCGCCGGCGCTGGTGGTGGGCGGCGGGGGCGACAACGCCGCGGGCGCGGTCGGGGTCGGCATGGCCGATGCCGGTCAGGCGATGCTGTCGCTGGGCACCTCAGGCGTCTACTTCGCCGTCAGTGAAGGGTTCCTTAGCAAACCCGAAAGCGCGGTGCACAGCTTCTGCCATGCCCTGCCGGGCCGCTGGCATTTGATGTCGGTGATGCTCAGCGCGGCCTCCTGTCTGGACTGGGCGGCAAAATTAACCGGTCTCGCCAGCGTGCCGGCGCTGATCGCGGCGGCGCAGACGGCGGATGAAAGCGCCGGTCCGGTGTGGTTCCTGCCCTATCTGTCGGGCGAACGCACGCCGCACAACAACCCGCAGGCCAAGGGCGTCTTTTTTGGCCTGACGCATCAGCATGGGCCGGCAGAGCTGGCGCGGGCGGTGCTGGAAGGGGTGGGCTATGCGCTGGCGGATGGTATGGACGTGGTGCACGCCTGCGGCATCAAGCCGCAGAGCATCACGCTTATCGGCGGCGGGGCGCGCAGCGCTTACTGGCGGCAAATGCTGGCG
>OHIM01000576.1_pt1 | contig 19895 bp, 15 predicted proteins | sample 1568271 | NCBI WGS metagenome assembly OHIM01 (sample SAMEA3879580, study PRJEB24766) | human gut metagenome | biome: human-associated habitat; feature: feces | place: USA | collected 1985/1987
TATCACTAAGTTTTCCTGAAGCTGATTCAGTATTTTTGTTCCAAGTTCGGATTTTTCTTCCGATGCTGCTTTTTTCATGGCTTTGTCCATATCCGGGGACAGGGTATAGTTTGCTTCGATACACATTTCTTTGATGTTTTCTGTGATTTCTTTTACATTAACTTCTCTTATCATCTGATTTTCCTCTTTTTTCTATATATGTTTTTAATCTTTGAAGTAATTGAACCGTTTTTTCATACGATGCATCGTTCAATTGTATTACAATCTTTCTTATTTCTTCTATTTTTTCTTTTTGAGGTGATGTTGTATATTTCCATCCTCCCTGCCACATACATATTACTATACTAACACTTGCCGTAATTATACTTGATATTATAGTTTCTATTTTCATTAATTATCCTTTGATCTATTATATACACCTTTCATTATGCTTTCTACCGCCGATCTTCCAAACGACTTCACATTTTCTGCATTGATCTGTCCCATCCTCTGGAAAGTGTTTAATTCCTTATGCTTCATTTCATACAGCTTCCGAAATGCTGCTTCGTAATCTTCTTTGTTTCCAGGCGATACTAATATACCACCCTTTCCATCTTTTATCAAATCCACATTTCCGCGAATCCTGCTGCACACCACAGGAAGTCCCTCTGCCATGGCTTCCATCAGTGCCACCGATAATCCCTCCCGGAACGAAGACAACACAAAACAGTCGGATGTCTGAAGAATTTCATGCAGATCATTGCGAAATCCCACAAATCGGATATGTTCCTCCAATCCATGCTCTTTCACATACTGTTCCAATTCTGCTTTCTTTTCTCCAATACCGCACATTACAAAGTAAATATTTGGATTATGCAATTGTTCGATTGCCTCAATCACTGTCTTCTGATTTTTATTCGGAGTGAACTCAGCAGCATTTGTGATCAAAAATGCATCTTGTGGAATTCCCAACTCCTTACGTTTCTCTTCCTTTTCCTTTTGAGACAAACATTCCCTTTGCGTTTCTATTCCAATTCCCGGCACGTAGGTAAGCTTTTTCATCTTAAATTTCTTTTTTGCCAGCTTGTAGTCCTCATGATTGATCGTTATCAACACATCCGTCCATCGGCTCAGCATCTTCTCCACCGGATAGTACACCAGCCAGTTCATAACCGGTGCCCCCTGATAGAAATGAAATCCGTGCGCGGTATAGATCACTTTTGTTCTGGTCCGGTGTCCGGCAATCCTTGCGACCACACCACCGATCGGGCTGTGACAGTGGCAAAATGCGTATCCATTTTGCTTCATCAAATCTTCTACCTGCCTCAATGCCCTCATGTTCTGTCCCATGTGCTTGATATTCCGCGCAAAATCTATCTGGTAGCAGCGCACATGCATATCCTGCAGCTTTTGCTTCAATTCTGCGACACGCTCATCTGAGCAGGTGTTTCCTTCAATAAAATTGCAGGCCACATCTACCTCATACCCCAGTTTCTGCAGCAATGCAATGTTTGGCATATTAAATTGGTCGATCATAGAGGCAACAGATGCCAGCATTAGAACTCGTTTCATCTTTTCCTTTCACCAAATACTCAACTAATTAATTCTTCTTTTATAGTATGGTAATATTGATGTATCTTCTTCCATCCCAATACATCAATTCCACCAACCACCAAAGTCAATATTCCACCAATGATAGTTATAAATATACCGCCCCAATCATTTGTCTCAATCACACTTCCCTTCATTGCAAACATAAACATCTCATAAAGAAAGGCATGTTGATCCTTAAAGACAAAAATATCGAGCATTTCATACAAGACAAACCAAGAGGCAAGCAGCATAAATGTAACCCATACAATTATCTTTACAATCGCCCAAAACAGATTCTTCCCCTTTTTATCATTTTCCAAGCTAACCACACGCTTCTCAAGGTCATTGTCCGTTTTCTCAGCTTTATCATCTACCGTCTCCACCTTGTCATCCCCGATCACCGGAGCAACATTTTCTTCCGATTGCTCGACAACCACCGGACGGAATGGAATAATTTCTTTTTCCGGCTCGCATGTCATATAAAAAATATCCGGATACGTTTCTTTTGTATACTGCATAAAGTCATCCTTGGAAACACTGTAAAACGGTCTCCCCTCGTTTTCTACCCGTGTCGGTTCCAGGATTGCCTGACAGTGATAGCATTGATACGAAGCAGCAAATCCATCACATACGAAGACATTCTGACTATGGCATTGTGGGCAGCTATAGTGCAGTTCTTTTCGAACCAGATTTTTTGCACACAGAACCTGCAGCATACTTTTGGTATATGTAATTTCCAGATCCAGCCGTTCACTCAGGTCCTGCGTCGTAAACTGCTTACATTGCCTTTGTGTCAACTGCGGCAGGATTTTCATGCATTGCCGAACCGCTTCTCTTTCGTTCATACTCTTTATAAAGCCCCCATATCTGCTGGAATTCTTCTTCCGAATAATATTTTCCTTCCAAAATGTGCAGCGTCAGAAACTGATAATTATCAGCCTCATATTTCACTTGTAATACCCCTCGCGCTCTTGGAAAATTGACCGTCAGGGAAATAATTCTTTTCACGATATCCAAAGAATCCCTGATACACATAAACGTCTTGGCATCATAAATACAATCTACACCATTTTCTCCTGTTAAGTTTGCCGACAGATTATCTCTGTCACTGAATCGAATTTTTGATATATATTTTTCTTCGCGCGGAAGAAGCGTATTCAATGCATGATCTTCCCGGTAATCATATAATGCGGTCTGTTGAATCAGGCGATATAGTTCTTCCTCTAAATTAATGATTCCATCCGGCATATATAATTTTCCGTCTTTTTGTTCTACATGATGCAATGGAATATTTTGTAACATTGCATCGATAATGCTGCTAAGGCTCTCTCTCTTATCATCAATCTCTTTTATATTTGGAAGCCGTTCAAAAAACTGGTTGAACAATTCTTTGCTCATGTCATACAATACATTCTGAGGATCAACCTCTCTATTGTTGTCCAATTCCAGTGCTAATGTTTCTTCTACTATACTATAGATTTTATCAAGCTGAATCTGCGGACGGCTCTCCTGTATAATTCCATGCTGATTCCATACTTTAACAATCATGCAGCGCTGTTCCAGATCAATGGTTACCGGAAGATAGGAACACTCCTCCTCGATCGGACCGGCAGAATCTTTTAACATGCAGAATACAAAAATCAGATGCACCCTGATTAAATTTCCATTCCTTCTTTCTTCCTGTATCGCTGCAAGCTTCGTGGAGTCTTCCTTCTGTGGAATCGTCGCTATGATCTGGTTGTACGCCCAATCGGGAATCTGAAATTTGCGCATAAGTCTGCCCCACGAATCCCTGCTCTTTAAGCGCAAACAGGTCGAAGCAGTTAATGAATACACGCGCATCAATCGATGATGACCATATAATAATTCTTGAAAGAAAAAATCATTCAGATCCTCAACAGAAATCAATCCGCTTTGACAAAGCTGTTCTAGCAAAACCCGCTGGTCCGAAAAAGACAGCCTCTGCTCATTTGCAATTTTCTGTTCGGTAAGAAATCTATTCAGGCTTGTTGATGATATATTATCGATAAGTTCCTTAACTATATGCATTCCCTTGTCCTCTGTCTTCCGTAACCCCAAATCCAATAAATATTATTTTTATTATATCACGAACCTTTATCTTACTCAATGTAAAAAACCGGTCAGACTTATCATCCAACCGATTTTATCACTTCTACCGAAACTATGGCTCCATATTTTTTAATAATGCATTAATATTCTGCGTATATAAGTTTTCACATAATTTCAAAATTTCTGTTTCAATCTGCTCATTGCTGATTGAAACTCCCCTCTCGGATCAGCAATTAATATCTCCAATTCATGAGACGTTCTCCAGCAATTTACAGCTTCTACAACGTCAAGCATGATCTCCAATGCCTCACGCAGCTCATCCACTGTCACAATAACAAAATTATCCCCCGGATATCTTGCATCATAATAATAGTCTTTGAGTAATGCCAGATCCTTCCTCTCTAATTGTAAGGAAGTATCCACCCTTTTAATCTCATCGTATAAGGCACGCAAATTATGGGATGTCATTAGTTTTTCAATTCCAGTACAAACCAGTTCTGCCACAGATTTCAACATTTTTTCTGCAATTTGCTGTGCCGAAGCTGCAGCCGGATTGCAGTATACAGGTGACACTGCATCCCTTAAATACCAGAATTCATTGCACGCAATAGAATAATAAGAATTTGCCTTTATCATATTTTCAACTCCTTATAATCTCTTCTTAACTGTTGTGTAAACTTTGAATTATCATGTTCGAAATACTGCGGTGTTACAAAAACCACATCCGCATGCAACATCTCGAGTTCTTCCCGCAAGGCTCCCATCATCCATCTTTCCGGTTTTTCCGGAACTATGATGCAAAAGTCGATATCACTGCTGGCCTTATAATCATTTCTCGCGTAACTTCCAAAAATCCCCAAACTCTGATATTTGATACTCGAATTTTTAATAATATCTACGCACTTATTCAACCGGTCTTTAAAATCATTTTCAACAACAGGTGACACGTACGACATCCCTAAACCTCCACTCTTTCTATTAATCTGTCCTATCACAGTTTCTACAGATTCCACCATTTTTTATTCTTCATGATATCTTCTATCAATTAAAAGTTATGCAATTACCCGGGACACAAATTGGCGATTTTTCCCATTCTGATGCTCAAATTGAAATTCGAATTCCAATGTAACTTCCGAACTGTTCACCATATTATTTTCCCCTTCAAAATATACATAACCATCAAGAGAAACATCAGCTTCCAATATGCCTCTCACAATCGTACATGTATCATCCTCTTCCTGTTCTACCCGGACAACTTTGACATTTTCTATTTGATCCAATTCTGCATAGTCAACATATGTCTCAAACGCTTCATCCAATTCCTGACCTTCCATGTTCATAACAGAATCGTCAATTTCATTATACAAGTCATCCCAAAATTCGTTTTCTATGATTGTAGCGACCAGATTTCTATCATATTTCACGTATATCAGTCTCCCTGTGTCAAAAAATATTTAATTGCGTCCCAATAAGGTGGCAGTTCTTCTGAACATTCAAATTTTTTCAATTCCCGCTGTTTTTCTTCTCCATTCAACTGGAACACATTAAATGTCCATAAAGCGTTTTCTCTGGCACGACATAAACGTTTATCATTCAGGTTCAACTTTGTAATTGTATACTCAGCTGCCTCATCTGTCTTTTCCGCCGGCTGTATTGTTCCATCCTGCTGATATCGAAAATGACTTTCACAATCCTTCTCCAGCGGAGAAATCATCCGCTTTGCATCAAAATTATTTTCTTTTTTATGCCCACAGTGCCTGCGATTGTCTCCATTACAAGAAGCATGAAGATTATTATAGGTCAGAGATAAATCCTGATTTTGTGCCTGAGGTCGAAAATGTTCCACATGAAAACTATTCTTTTGTACTTCAGTCTCTGTATTTTTAATATAAGAACAACAATAGCAGCAAAGATGTCTCTGTTCTGCAAGCAATGCATTCTTCAATATTTGCAGTTCCTTTTCATGCCGGATATCCTCATACCCTGCTTCTCTTTTATGCTTATTCTTGAATTTTTTCTTCCACCGGCTTACTTCTTCTGGTTCACCTGTCTTTTGAATATAAATCATAAAAACTTTATCGCCCTTTTGCAATCAAGATTCTTGCACGCACAACTTTCGTATTCTCTTCCGATGTCATCCATGCAAGCTTATTTACAAGTTTTTCTGCCTCATCATATGCTTTTTCATTCAGATACACATTTATTTGCTCTAAGAGTTCCGTTGTCTTCCTGTTATATACTTCGGTATCCATGTAATCTTCCAGAATTGTATTGACATCCCAGCCGTTCATCGGCTCCATCGGTTCTGCCAAAACCAGGTGCGTTTCTGCATCTTCATGCAAACGTATTACCTGTATATTTTCATCCACAGACTCCAGCACTTTCGGAGCATGTGTGGAAACAATAAACTGAATATTTGGAAAAGTATTCTGTAAAGCCGGAAAAATCTTCTCCTGCCACTTCGGATGCAGATGCAGATCAATTTCATCAATCAGCACAATGCCATCCCCTTCCAACGGATTCTCCCTCTTCGGATTTGCAATTGCCAGCCTCCGGCTCAGATCGCCTACCAGTGCGATTACACTTTTTTCTCCTTCTGACAATTGATAAAATGCCAATTCCAATTCTTTTTTGATGACAATAAGTTCCGCATCTTCTTCTGTTACTTTCACACGAATTTCCGAAAATCCATCTCCCAATGCGTTTAATATGGCTTTTTTTACTGCATGTAACTGTGGATCTTCTGCATTCGGTGTTTCCACTCGTATACTGTTTTCATATTCCTGTCTTCCCCGGAACCATTCAAAAAATAACCGGAAATTGATCACTCCTCCAAATGCAGAATCTCTCCACGCATCCAGCTTCCCTGCTGCTCCTGTATAACGCCTTCTCAATTTACGTGTTTTTTCATTATAGCGGTCAACTCCATAAAACACATAAACAGGAATATTTTCATTATTTAAAGTAAACTCTTTCTGTGGTGTTTCCGTGTCATCGTTTTCATACTCTTCTTCTGTTTCCAAATAATCTCCCAGATACTGTTTTCGAATATATTCCGAAACTCTCTTCAGTTCTTTGGAATTATGCAGATTTTTCCCCTGAATTCTTTTTCGGTAATAGTGAAAATTATTTCCCTGGTCTTCAAGAAACAACGTTATTTTTGCTTCTTCTTCTCCAACTTTTACATCTTTTTCTCCTAAAAGAGAGGCTGTTATCTGTTCATCCTGTGCGGCTTCCTGCATAATTCTGGAAAAGAGAAGATTGCAGACATCCAGTATTGACGATTTTCCCATTCCGTTTACTCCATAAAAAATGGCATCTTTTCCGTTTAATACTATTTCTGTATCTGAAAAACCTCTGAAATTGTGCACTTGCAGTTTGTCTATTCTCACGCTTTTCTATCTCCTAAACCTTCGAATGCATACCATTAAGCTATTTATCATCTTTTCAGTAGTATCATACTTTAATTCTTTTATTTATGCAAGATTTTCCCATTCCAGCTTTTATCCTTCCGTCCTTCTTACCGACTCTTTCCAGTCACACACACGATATTCTTCCTTATATTCACTCATCTGCATATCGTACACACTGTCACCAAACGCTTTGCCCGTCAGGGTGCCAATTTTTCCCGGAATCTTTTTCATCAGCCGGATGATCCAGCCAGTCGCTGGAACCATCACAAGCCGGTGTCCTTTTACCACAGCGATCATCTGCACCAGATCCGAAGTATTGATATACTGCTCGTTCTGCGGAAAAAACACTCCGGTCTCTTCGTTGTCGATCATCCGTTTGACAAACTGTGCCAGATTTTCTATATAAAGCATGGAACGCTGATTATGTACAATCGGAAATGCCGGAAGCTTTCCTGCCAGTTTTGCAAGCTGTGGATAGTTTCCCTTTGATCCCTTTCCGTAAATCATCGGCGGACGCAATACGACAACTTTAAAACGTTCATCTGCCAGTGCCTGTATTTTCTGATCTGCCTGCCATTTGCTGTCTCCATAGAAATTCAATGGTTTGGGAATTGTATTTTTTGTAATTTTCTTTTCTCTACATCCGCTGTATACAATCATGGAAGACATAAAGAGAAACTGCTGCACGCCTTCCTTTTTTGCTTTTTCGGCTGTCTCTACTGCCAGATCTGTATTCACGCGGTAATACTGCTTCTTTTCTTCTTCCGTCACCTGTCCCACATCTGCATGTGCGATTCCCGCCACATGATAGACCACATCATATGTAGAAAAATCGTGTGTCCGCCATGTTTGGGTTCTCATATCCAGCGTGTCAACCTGGTAGTACTCCGGCCATTGTCTCAGCCATGCCTCCACGGAAGTTCCCACATAACTGCCGCTTCCGGTGATCAGAATCTTCTTTTTTCTCCTGCCCTTTTCACGTTCTTCTGTGTCTTTTGCAATGGTTTCCTTTTTTGCGCTGCTCTGTGCTGTTTCGCTTTTGTGCGCTTCTGTCTCTTCTTCCTCTTTGTTCAGTTCGCCGGTTCCACCTTCAACCACGCCGTTGTGCATGAGCACGGAGCCAATTGTGCCAAGAAAACATTTCAGATCCATCCATGGTCCCAGATGTTTGACATATTCGCCATCCAGTCTTGCTTTGTCCGGAATCTCCAGTTCATCTCTGCCATTGATCTGTGCCCACCCGGTCAGCCCCGGTGTCACATCATTGGCACCATATTTCTCACGCTCTGCTACCAGATCATCCTGATTCCACAGTGCCGGCCGCGGTCCTACGATACTCATTTCTCCTTTGAAGATATTAAAAATCTGCGGCAGTTCATCCAGACTTGTTTTGCGCAGAAATTTTCCTACCTTTGTGATGTACTGCTCCGGATTTTCCAACATATGTGTCGGCACATCCTTCGGTGTGTCAATCCGCATGGTACGGAATTTGTAAATCTGGAAGAAACTCCGGTGGATGCCGACACGCTTCTGCTTAAATAATATCGGTCCCGGTGTATCCAGTTTGATCGCAATACATAAAAAAAGAAGGAGTGGTGATAAGATCACGATCGCCATCCCACTTAATATGATATCAATTCCTCTTTTGATGTAATGGTACCCTTTCATGGTTGACTTGCTCCTTCCTGATTTCCCATATTTTCATAAATTTACATATGTTATATCATACTCTATTTTAGTGCATATTGCAATGACCGTAATTATTCCTCTCGCCTGATTTACATAATAAATTCCAAACTACATAATTTCACCTTATTAACAATCTTATTCCAGTCTCCAATTCACTATTATTTTCCATAACACCAAAAATGTTAAAGGATAATATATATTTCTATATAATTTATTTAAAATAAAATTGCAAAGTTCAATCTCACCATTTCATTTTCTTTACATATCACATTTTTCATTTTATCCAACAAAATCTCCCCCATTTCATGTACCATATACTCCTAAACAAAACTTCATATACAAAGGAGACCACCCATGAATAATTTACAGACACACATCAACAACTATCTGGAACACTGCCGTCACCAAAAACGCCTGGATTCCAAGACTCTGAAAGCATATCGCATCGACCTTCAGCAATTTTATGCCATTTTTTCATACAGGGATGTTTCTGATATTACACCGGATCTGTTGGAAAATTATATCGGCAGTCTGCACCAGAAGTACAAACCCAAAACCGTAAAAAGAAAGATTGCCTCTGTCAAAGCTCTTTTTCACTACCTGGAATATAAAGAAATCATCGCCCGGAATCCTTTCAACAAGGTGCAGATCAAATTCCGCGAACCTGTGATTTTGCCGAAAACCATTCCATTGCACACGATCGAAATTTTCTTATCTACGATCTATGAGCAGCGCACCGTCGCCAAAACGGATTATCAGAGAAAAAACGCTTTGCGGGATGCCGCTGTCATAGAACTTTTATTTGCAACCGGAATACGGATTTCCGAATTATGCGCTCTGCGTATCTGTGACATTGATTTGTACGATGGATCAGTCCTGATCTACGGAAAAGGTTCCAAAGAACGAATTGTTCAGATCGGAAACCACGAGGTCATACAGATTCTGTCGGAATACCGCAATGAATTTCTCCCCCAGATGGAAACCTGCCAGCATTTCTTTGCGACGCTAAACGGAACGGCATTATCCGATCAGTCGGTGCGGCGGATGATCAACAAATATGCTTCTCTTTCTGCAATTGAACAGCATATTACACCGCATATGTTCCGGCATACATTTGCCACCAGCCTTTTAGAAGCGGACGTTGATATCCGATATATACAGGAAATGCTTGGTCACAGTTCCATTCATATCACAGAAATCTATACGCATGTTGCCATGTCAAAGCAGCGTGCCATCCTCACTACCAGACATCCCCGCAATACGTTTCATCTGTAAAAAGCAAAACAGCAATTCACGTGCCATGCACGGAATTGCTGTCATTGATAGCCGTTCTATTTTTACCTATTTATTCTCCCCTGCCAGTTCCGGATGATACGTCGGCACGATTTTTTTGACACACTCCCGGATGTCTTCCGGTTCTGTCACAACGTACTCTTTTAATTCTTCCAACTGCTGCATGAATTTTTCTTCATCCAGCTCAATCGGTTTACCGATATGAATCAGATTGTTTGCGGTATCCTGCATCCCTTCTTCATCCATCAGCATCTCTTCATAAAGTTTTTCTCCCGGGCGAAGTCCTGTGAAAATGATATGGATATCCTCATCCGGCTTGTGACCAGAAAGAAGAATCAGGTTTTTTGCCAGATCCAGAATCTTGACCGGCTCTCCCATATCCAGAACAAAAATTTCTCCACCTTTGGCATAGGTGCCCGCCTGCAGTACCAGAGATACCGCTTCCGGAATTGTCATAAAATACCGCACGATATCCGGATGTGTAACCGTGACCGGACCTCCACGCTCAATCTGTTTTTTGAACAGCGGAATCACACTTCCGTTACTGCCAAGCACATTTCCAAAACGCACGGCTACGAAATCTGTCTTCGATCTGCGGTTATAGGTCTGAATGACCATCTCACAGATGCGCTTGCTGGCACCCATGATATTGGTTGGATTGACTGCCTTATCCGTGGAAATCATCACAAATTTCTTCACACCATACCGATCTGCCGCCTGCACAATCTTCCATGTGCCAAGCACGTTATTCTTAATTGCCTCGTTCGGACTCTCTTCCATGAGAGGCACATGTTTATGTGCCGCTGCATGATAGATAATCTCCGGCTTGTAATGTTCAAAAATCCAGTTCATACGATTCGTATTCCGCACGGATGCGATCAGCACAACAAGATCCAGATCCGGGAACCGGACTTTCAATTCGTTTTGCACATCATAGGTCGTATTCTCATAAATATCCACAATAATCAACTGTTTTGGCTTGTGTGCGGCAATCTGCCGGCACAATTCGCTTCCGATAGAGCCGCCACCACCGGTCACCATGATTACCTTTCCGGATACATAATCCATGATAGACTGCAGATCAACGGTCACCGGATCTCTGCCTAACAGGTCATTGACATCTACATCTTTCAGTTTGCTGACGCTGACATCGCCGTTTACAAGCTGGTAAATGCCGGGCAGACGTTTCAATGTGCATCCGGTTTCTTTGCAGATATCAAGAATCCCCTTGATCTGTTTCTGCGTGGCCGATGGCATGGCAATGATGATCTCATGCACATGCAGTTCTTCGACTTTTTCCAGAATATCGCTCCGATCTCCTACGACTTTCGCTCCATGAATATAATTGCCGATCTTGTTCCGGTCATCATCAATCACACCAACAACCTTCTTTTTCACATAGCGGCTGTTGTTGATTTCTTTGATGATCTGGTTTCCTGCATCCCCTGCTCCGATTACAAGTACATTCCGTCTGTACACACCGGCTCTGCGCATATTGCGAAGCACACGCAGACCTCGGTAAGAATATCTGCATCCCATGACAAATACAAACAGAAACAATCCATACAGAATATAAAAGCTTCTTGGCACCGGGTACATATCCCCCCAGTTCCGAAGCAATATCAGCACTGTCACAACAACGGTATCCAGAATACATGCTGAAACCACATACATCATTTCCAGTGCTCCCGCATAGCTCCAGAGACTGGAATACAGTCGGAGCATCCAGAAAATGATCAGTGTAACAATGATCATAAAAGGAAGTGCTCTCCACACTTCATCCATATATTGAAACGGTACGCTTTTGATATTCAGATCAAACCGAATCAATAACGCAACTATGCTTGCAGCAAACACTGCAAGCACGTCGTAGCACATCAGAAAAATCCGTCTGATCAGTAATTGTTTATCTTGAATGATTTTTTTCATAATTTCAATCTGTTATTTTTGATTCTTTCTCTGTTTTCTCGATTGTTTTTTCGATGATTTCTTCCTGACCGAGGATTCTGTCACTCCAGCCCCTTGAGTATTCTGTACCGTCTGCGCGGTATCTGCTTTTGCACTCTCTGCTGCTTTTGGAATACTCTGTTTTACGGCAGTATCACTTTCTGCAGAAACCGCTGTTTCTTTAACAAAGAGATTTTCTTTCTTTACGAGCATACGGTTCACCGCAAGTCCCAGGCCAAGCATACCCCAGAATACCGGAGCGGTACATACATTAGAATCGTTTGCGATACCTGCAATCATGTACACCAGCACTGCCGCAAATAATCCAAATCCAACCCAGCTGATACTTTCGTGCAGATCCACTCTGCGGTAAATGCGTACCGACTGTACCAGATACCAGAACAGAAATACCAGAAGTGCCAGGGTACCGATCAGTCCGGTTTCCACCCACTGCTGCAGATACCAGCTATGGGCTTTTACGTCATAGCTGTTTGCTCCATAAACATAGTTCTGGCTGATATAATCTTCCTGTGGCACTTCAAACATATAGGTATTTGCCCCACTCCCCATAAAAGCATGCTTTCCAAGAAGCGGAATCGTTTTATTCCAGATATGTCCTCGATTGCTCATTGCATCATCCAAAAACAGTGTTGAAACTTTTGGATTTTCAAACTTTACCAGTTTTCCTGCAGGATTGAGATATTCATATCCGTCCGTATCATTTTTTGAGAAATCCCATTCGACACCATCTATGATCATCTTTATTCCTGCTGTATTATCGGTAAACATGATCGGCTGAATCTGTATATTTGCAAACCGTTCATCATTGAGGGCCAAAATATGATTTTCCTGATCTACCTCTGTTGTCTGAATCTCCTGACCATCTGCATCTTTGCATACCACGGTGATTACACCGTCGCTCCCCAGATCATAGGACACATACAGAGGATTGTTCCAGATATCAAGTTCCACATCATCTGTGTTTGTTTTGATATCGTTTAAAGAGAACTGATCTTTCATATGATAGGTTCCAACAACCGTCTTTTTAAGAGTTTGACCGATGCCTGTCGTATTTGCCAACACTCCTGCTGCAATCACTCCAATGACAACTACAACAATCCCGGCTGCAAATAATTTTTTCTTCCGGCTGAGCAAAACCAATGCGAGAATCACCGCTCCAATTGCCAGTGCAATAAATCCGGAAGAACTTCTGCTTCCAACCAGTGCTACAATGCAACAAATCTCTGCGACTGCGATTACAAGACGATGCCACATCTTTTTCGCCCCAATAAACAGGCAGACCAGCAATGGTATCAGCATGCCAAAATAAAATGACAAAAAGTTAGGATTGTAAAGTGTCGTATACGCAGTCTTATCTGCGAAATTAAAGGAAATCTTATCTAACTGGTTCCACCAGCTTGTGTCCGTCATCAGATGTTTGCCCAGAGATGTCTTAAAATAATCCAATCCAAAGACCTGGAAAAATCCAATCAGAGTAACAATTGCGATTCCAATGCCGGACCAGCGCAGGATTACCTCTATCTGTTTTTCTTCCTGTACATAATTATAGACATAATAACACAGTATCATATAGACAAATACAACCCATACAGGCTCAAAAAGTTCATATGTACCATGTGCCACCCAGTATTTGTGACTGGAAAACAGGGCAGACATTGCAACAAACAATGCATACACCATCAGAAAATAAAAGGAATTTTCAAATGCAAACTCCTTTTTATTCAAATACCGGATCAGTAAAATTGCGAGCATTACAACTCCCACAAGGATGATCGCAATCATCTTCCATGCAAAAAAGAAGTCCGTCTGCTTTGCTGCACTCTCCGGATACCAGTCAAACTGTGCCAGATTTGTATTATAAACAAAAGAATGCACAATGATTGGAATAAATCCGATCAACAAAATAATGGGAATCAATATCTTATTTGCTTTTAACGTGTTTTTGTTTCCATTCGTATTCAAGATTATTTTCTCCTTATGTTTCATTGCCTATAATCATACCCCAAATTTTATTTTTTTTCAATCATTCCGGCATGTGGATTTTATTTTTCTTGTTATTAATAGGTAAAAACACTTTTTTGTTACTTGTGTGTTACTTAAAAATTTTACAAATAAATGTGTATGATTGACACGATAATATAAATTTTTACACACGAAAGGAAGAAAAATGAGATTACCAAACGGATACGGCGGAGTCGTAAAACTCTCCGGCAACAGAAGAAGACCCTACGCAGCACGGATCACTACGGGCTGGCACATCAATGACATCACGGGAAAACGCATCCAGCACTATCAGATTCTTGGCTACGCACCTACCCGGTCGGAAGCTCTGCAGATTCTGGCACGTTACAATAATTATCCCATCGATGGGGAAACGCTGAAATTAACCTTCCGGGAAATTTATCTCCGATGGTCCGAAGAAAAGTTTCCTACCATCTCCCACTCCAACATCAAAGGCTATCGGGCAGCCTTTGCCACTTGTGAAAACATTGCTGATATGCCATTTCACAATTTGAGACTCAATGATTTACAGCAGGTGATTGATCACTGCGGCAAGAACTATCCTACCCTGAAAAAAATTCGTGTTCTCTTTAACCAGCTCTATTCTTATGCCATGAAACACGAAATTGTCTCAAAAGATTATTCTGCCTATGTAAATATTTCGAAATACAAAGACCGGAATCCTAATAAAAACATACGAAGCTGTTTTTCCACTTCTGAAATTGCTCTCCTGTGGAAACACAAAAATGATCCCTATTGCCAGACGGTGCTCATGCTGATATACAATGGGGTGCGCGTCTCAGAGCTTTTGGATCTGAAAAAAGAAAATGTTCATCTGTCCGAACAATACTTCGATGTCATCGACAGCAAAACCGAAAACGGCATTCGGAAAGTTCCGATTGCAGACAAAGTACTCCCCTTTTACCAGCGCTGGCTTCATGACTGTTCCGATTGTGAATTTCTCATCCATACTCTGGACAGCCAGCATTTTACCTATTATATGTATTACCATAATGTTTTCCAGCCTCTGATGTTTCGTCTGCACATCGATCATACACCTCACTGCTGCCGGCACACCACGATTTCCCTGCTCGCCGAAGCACATGTCGATCAGACTACCATCAAAAAAATCGTCGGGCATTCCGGCGCTATGTCCCTGACGGAACGGATTTACACACATCTGGATGTACCTGCGCTGGTCGAAGCCATAAATCAGATTTAATCGCTTCTTGTATGTTGCTTGCGTGTTACTTGTAGAAGTGATTTTGCCCCAAACTCTGTTTACAAATCCGGTATTTCCAATACTTCCGCGGAAAATACCATGCGTATTTCCGGTTAAGGTAACTTACAAGACTTCTACAAAGAAGAGTGCTAAGGCAAAGACAAAGAAACTTACTTACACAATGAAAGTTGCTAAGGCAAGCGTTGCTTTATCTGGAGATTCAGCAGTAGCAGTTGGAAGCACAACTAAGTTAACAACAACTAAGAAGGCTTCTTCAAGAGCTAAGATCACTTACACATCCAGTGATGAGACAATCGCAACAGTTTCTGAAGACGGAACTGTAAAGGGTGTTAAGGCTGGTAAGGCTACAATCACAGCTAAGTTAGTTATCGGTAAAGATACAGCTACAGCTACTCAGGAAGTAGAAGTAAAGAAATACGTTCTTAAGTCTGTAGCACAGACTAAGGCAGATACTTTTGAGACATCTGTAACAGGTGCTACAAAAGAGATCAAGGCTTCTGAAATTACAGTTAAGAATACAGAGAACAATGTTATCGTTCCTGTTAAGTCTGTATCTGTAGACAGCAAGGATGCAACAAAGGTTACATTCACAACATTTGCTGGATTAACAGATGGAAAGACTTATGATGTAACACTTGACGGAACAACAAAGCAGGTTGTTGTATCTAATGGTAAAGTTGCATCTGTAAACGTTAATAAACTCACTGTTCCGGTTGCAACCGAGACAGAGATCAAATTAGTTTCTAAGGATGCTAATGGTGTTGTTCTTGATGAGTCTGCTTATGGATCACAGGATGCTTCCAAGTATGACTTCTCCCTTACAACAAACAATGGTTATGTAAACGGTTCTAAGTTATACTTAAATAAGATTGGTGACACTGCTACAGCAGAGGTTACTTATAAGTCTGGAAAGTATGGCACAGACGGTAAGCCAGAAGGAAACATTACATCTGGAAAACTTACAATTACAGCTGTAGATCAAACTGCTGTTAATAATTTTAATGTAAAGGTATCTGAGTTAACAGCAAAGAAGTTTGACAAAATTGATGCAAACGCACAGCTTGCTGTTGATGATGCTACAGTAAAATATGCATATTTCCAGATCAAAGATGCTGACGGAAATGAAATTTCTAATTACTATGATTATACAGTAGAGTCCAGTGATAAGAGTGTCTTAATGCTTGGCGATACAACTCTCGATAGTGATAAGAAAGTGGTTGTTACACCTGTAAAGGCTGGTACTGCTTATATTTTAATTAAAAAAGATGATAAGATTGTAAGCTCTGTAGCAATTACTGTTGTTGCTAAGAGAGAAGTTGCAACAATGGATGTTGATAAAACATCTGCTACACTTTCAAATTCTGCTGCATTACAGCAGGACGTAACTGTAACTGCATCTTTCAAGGATCAGTATGCAAAAGATATCAAAGTTGCTAGTTCATCTCTGAAAGTTACTTGCCTTAGCACAACTGCGAAGAATGTAAAAGCATCTGATATTACAGATTCTGGTGACGGTGTATTCTTTGATATTGATTCTGCTACAGCATCAAACAAAATTAAAGTTAACTTCTATGCATGGGATCGTACTGTTACTATTCCAGAAGGAACATATCAGTATAAGATTGCATACATGAAAGATGGAAAAGAAGTTTGTGCAAGAGTTGTAACAATTACAATTCAGCAGCCTAAAAATCCTTCTCAGGGAACTGAGTCTTTTGCTTTAGACGTAAATAAAACAGAAATTGATAACCTTGTAGATAATGATCATAATACTCCAGCTGATTATGTTATCACTGCCAGTGTAAATCAGATGATCAATGGTGTCGCAAATCAGACTCTTTCTAGAGGAACAGAACTTAAAGACAATACAACAGAGGTTAAGTCTATTACATATAAGTTAGAAGATAAGGACGGAAAAGATGTGTCTGCTAACACAGGATGTGATATCACTATGGGTCGTAATACAATGACAGTACAAACAGTTTCTTTTTCCGCATTTACTGCTGAAAAGAACTTTGGTGCTGGTACTTACAAGATCACAGCAACTGTTAAGACTGGTAAGAAGACAGAAAGCGATTCTACTAAGTGGGTTACAAAGACATTCACTACTACATTTACTGTTAAGGATACACAGCCAACAGGTGATATGAGTCTTGAAAAAGATTCAATTGATCGTGTTAGCGATTCAGAAGCTCTTGTAAAAGCTGCAGTTAAGCTTGTATATGGTGATCATACTTATGGAGTAGATGATGAGAATATGTCAATTGTATCTGTAGAGGGTATTACTAATACAGGTGCTAAACTTGACAAGGATCACACCGTGATTTCTAGCAGTGTTAAGTCTGTAACAATCAAGAAGATCACATTTACAGTTGATTCAGGTGCTTATAAGGTTGACATTACAAAGGATATTTCTTCTAATCCATATGTAATTTCATTCAAGTAATTGAGTCTATTAAAGAGGTTGCTTCGGCAACCTCTTTTTTTATCACAAAAATATAGCTCTCCACCCAATTGGCAGAGAGCTATATTTTACTATTTAATATTTGACAGATGTTATAATAACTTAGATCAAATAATTTCTATATTATTTTGCTGTAATAACACCAGGTACAGCAACTTCAACATTCATTGAGATGCCATCTGCTACTGTTACAGTAACTTCCAGTTTAGAAATATTGAAATCATGACCTTTAACCTTGGTATCCTTTGCCTTAAACTCGGTACCATCATTAAGTTTTCCTTCAACCTTAGAAATTACTAATGTTTTAGCACCTTCTGGAGCATCTTTTGCATTACTATAAACATCATCTCCATAAGTTACAACTAAAGCAGCTTTTAATGCAGCTTCAACAGTATCCTCTGTCGGCTCAACTGAATTATGCTTAACTTCAGCAGATGCCTTAGTCTGAGTATCTGTTACTGTAAAGCTAGAAGTAATAGTTACATCATTATTCTTTGTATCTTTGCATGTAGCAGTTACAGTATAAGTACCAGCTCCAAGATTCTTTGTAGCTGTTCCGTTAGTAACATCTACAAGTTTGATATTTAAATTAGAACCTGTAATGTTCGCATCACCATAGTTATTATCAACTCCGAATGCTGCTCCTGTAATAACCTTTCCATTGTCCTTACCAAAAACAACTGTTCCATCAGATTTCTTTACAGTATAAGTTACACTCTGTACTGCGTTCAAATCAACACCGTTTGAACGTCCCATTAACTGAGCAGTAATGATTTTGCTATCTTTATTATCATTATCAACTTTAACATCTACAGAAGATTTGTCAAGATCAAGGCGATATGAATCAACTGCAGAACCAGGTTTCTGAACATTAACAGTAAGAGTCTTAGCTACAATTTCCTTATTATCTTTTGTATAAGCTACCTTGTATACATAAGCTCCTGTTTTAGAAGCATCAAATGCTGAACCTGTAACAACAACTGCTTTCTTGCTTGCATCAAATGCTACAGCGGTCTCATTCTTAACAGGACCACTTAAATAAGATACATGTACATTTGAGTAATTGCTTGCAGCTACCTCATCACCATACTGATCCTTTACCTTAACACTTACTGTCTTAGCAGCTACAGTCTTTGATGTAGAAGCATCTACGCTATACTTATCTAACTCAAGAGTAGCAGCTTCTCTACCAGCAGTAACATCAATTGCTACAGAGTTTACAATTTTACCATCCTTATCTTTAAATAAGATATATGCTGTACCCTGCTTAACAGGAGTAAGACCAACGCTCTTGCTTGAGATAGTATTGCTTGCAAGCATTAAAACTGTCTTGTCTGAAGATTCTACAGTATAATCATACTTAGAAACCTCTGTTCCTGTTGCATCCTTGATCATAAAGTATGCATATTTGCCAGTTTCTCCGGCAGCAATCTTATTAGTATCTTTTGCCTTATCAAACTTCTTGTTTGCGCCATCAATTCTTACTTTGAAATCATTGATAGCTGACTGATCTGCAGCAGTAATTGTCACCTTGTTAGGACCAATATTGCCTTCAGCCTTACCATTCTGGTCATACTTTCCAGTCTTGTACTCGATAGTTGCTTCAGCAGTATCGCCAATCTTGTTTAAGTATAACTTAGAACCAGTTGTATATCCGTTACCTTTTGTATCAATTGTAAAGTTATAACTGTTATCAGTATCACCATATTTAAGTTCTTTTATGATAACACCATTAGCATCTTTGGAAACCAACTTAATTTCTGTCTCAGTAGCATATGGGATTGTAGCTTTATCAAGTGCGATAGAAGCAACCTTTCCGTCAGAAGCTACGAATGTTTTTGTAATTCCATCAAGAGTTACATCATATGTAGCAGCATCCTTTAACTCACTGAACAGTGTTAATGTAACCTTGGAAGCATCCTTAGAATCAACAGATACCTTGGATACTGGGTAAACAACCTTTGTTGCTTCACTCTTTACTGTGAAATCAGAAGCCTTAAGGTTCTTTGTATCACCAGCGACAGTAGCTGTAAGCTCTGTTAACTTGTTCTGTGCTACTGTAGAAAGAACATAGTTCTTTACTTCTACTTCCTGAGTAGCTGTAGCTGTATCTTTACCAATTGTAAGCTTAGCTGTGATTGTAGCCTTACCAGCCTTAACACCCTTTACAGTTCCGTCTTCA
>OHIM01000619.1_pt1 | contig 18896 bp, 7 predicted proteins | sample 1568271 | NCBI WGS metagenome assembly OHIM01 (sample SAMEA3879580, study PRJEB24766) | human gut metagenome | biome: human-associated habitat; feature: feces | place: USA | collected 1985/1987
TCCGCCGTTCTACCGACTGAACTACAGAGGAATCGTGTGAACGGGGCGCATATTAATGGCAGTGCATGGTGATGTCAAAGGGTGAAATGCATTTTTTTGTTTGTTTGCTGTCAATTTCAACAAAGTGGTGAGCTTTCAATCTTATTGGGTAATGAATCATCGTGGTGCATACCCTCCTTTTATAGGGCAGGGGAACGCGACAGCTGATTAAAGGAGCAAATGACGAATCTATCATAATCTCTTATTTGACAGTTGGTTAGCTTGTACATCAACGCCAAAATAAAACTGGCAAGCATCTTGCAGTCTGGTTGTAAGTAATGGCGGCACTTGGGCCGATTCTTAAAAACCGGAGGCAACATGAACTTCAGACGCCTGAAATACTTCGTAAAAATTGTAGATATTGGTAGCCTGACCCAGGCTGCTGAAGTATTGCATATTGCACAACCAGCGCTCAGCCAGCAGGTTGCCACACTGGAAGGTGAGTTAAATCAACAACTTTTGATTCGCACAAAACGGGGCGTTACGCCAACAGACGCCGGAAAAATTCTCTATACCCATGCGCGGGCCATTTTACGTCAGTGTGAGCAGGCCCAACTGGCGGTGCATAACGTTGGTCAGGCATTATCGGGGCAAGTCTCGATTGGCTTTGCGCCAGGAACCGCTGCGTCATCCATCACCATGCCCTTATTACAGGCGGTTCGCGCTGAATTCCCGGAGATCGTTATCTATCTTCATGAAAATAGCGGTGCAGTGCTTAACGAAAAACTGATAAATCACCAACTCGATATGGCGGTGATTTATGAGCATTCCCCTGTGGCTGGGGTATCCAGTCAGGCTTTGCTGAAAGAAGATCTTTTCCTGGTAGGAACTCAAGATTGTCCGGGGCAAAGCGTTGATGTGAATGCTATTGCGAAAATGAACCTCTTTCTCCCCAGTGATTACAGTGCTATTAGACTTCGTGTTGATGAGGCTTTTTCCCTACGGCGACTCACGGCAAAAGTTATTGGTGAAATTGAGTCTATTGCCACGCTTACCGCAGCGATTGCCAGCGGCATGGGCGTTGCAGTATTACCCGAATCGGCCGCGCGTTCGTTATGTGGCGCAGTAAATGGGTGGATGTCACGCATTACCACTCCTTCCATGAGTCTCTCTTTGTCATTAAATTTACCCGCCAGAGCGAACTTATCGCCACAGGCACAGGCAGTGAAAGAGTTGTTAATGTCAGTGATTAGTTCTCCAGTGATGGAAAAAAGGCAGTGGCAATTGGTGAGCTAAGTGTTATATCGGAATGGAATAAGATGCGGGTTTTTATTATTTGTTATGCCGGGCATTAGACTTTAACAATAACGGGAAATCTGAACTGCCCGGAGTTTACCGTGAATTTCCAACAACTAAAGATAATCCGCGAGGCTGCACGTCAGGATTACAACCTGACAGAGGTTGCGAATATGCTTTTTACCTCACAGTCAGGCGTCAGCCGTCATATTCGGGAACTGGAGGATGAACTTGGCATCGAAATATTTGTTCGACGAGGTAAGCGACTGCTGGGCATGACTGAACCGGGCAAAGCATTACTGGTCATTGCAGAACGTATTCTGAATGAAGCCAGTAATGTTCGTCGGCTTGCAGACCTGTTTACCAACGATACGTCTGGCGTTCTCACTATTGCAACGACGCATACTCAGGCACGTTATAGCTTGCCAGAGGTCATTAAAGCTTTTCGCGAACTTTTCCCGGAGGTTCGGCTCGAGCTAATCCAGGGGACGCCACAGGAAATTGCGACATTGTTGCAAAATGGCGAAGCTGATATTGGTATCGCCAGCGAGCGTTTGAGTAATGACCCGCAGCTCGTCGCCTTCCCGTGGTTTCGTTGGCACCATAGTTTGCTTGTTCCACACGATCATCCCTTGACGCAAATTTCACCATTGACGCTGGAATCAATAGCGAAGTGGCCGTTAATCACTTACCGACAGGGGATTACGGGGCGCTCACGTATTGATGACGCATTTGCCCGCAAAGGTTTGCTGGCAGATATTGTATTAAGTGCGCAGGATTCTGATGTCATTAAAACCTATGTTGCTCTTGGGCTTGGGATCGGATTAGTTGCCGAACAATCCAGCGGCGAACAAGAGGAAGAGAATTTAATCCGTCTGGATACGCGGCATCTTTTCGATGCTAATACTGTCTGGTTGGGACTGAAGCGAGGACAACTTCAGCGTAACTATGTCTGGCGCTTTCTGGAACTTTGTAATGCAGGACTGTCAGTTGAGGATATCAAGCGGCAGGTGATGGAAAACAGTGAAGAGGAAATTGATTATCAGATATAGCAAAAAGCCCGCTATAAAAGCGGGCTTTTCAGAAATTTGGCTCCTCTGACTGGACTCGAACCAGTGACATACGGATTAACAGTCCGCCGTTCTACCGACTGAACTACAGAGGAATCGCTGTTGAGGCACATCTTAACGGCGAAAAATCTTTTGTCAAACCCGATTTTTAAATTCCCCAACTGTTTGCCGTTTCTATCAACAGTTTGTTGCATTTGCAGACAATTTGTTGGCGAAAATCTTTGCAGCTTTGCTGATTCTCCCTCATTATTTGAAATGTGGTTTCACTTTCTGCAATTAAGGTCGGCTTTGAATATCTCCTCTGCTTTACGCCAGGTTGTTCACGGCACTCGCTGGCACGCTAAACGCAAGAGCTACAAAGTGTTGTTCTGGCGCGAGATAACCCCGCTTGCTGTTCCTATCTTCATGGAGAATGCCTGTGTCCTGTTGATGGGTGTCCTGAGCACTTTTCTGGTCAGCTGGCTGGGAAAAGATGCGATGGCCGGCGTGGGATTGGCGGACAGCTTCAATATGGTCATTATGGCTTTTTTTGCAGCTATCGATCTTGGTACTACTGTCGTTGTGGCATTTAGTCTCGGTAAGCGGGATCGACGACGAGCGAGGGTGGCGACGCGGCAGTCATTGGTGATCATGACGTTGTTTGCCGTACTGTTGGCAACGCTTATTCATCATTTTGGCGAACAAATTATTGATTTCGTCGCGGGTGATGCCACGACAGAAGTTAAAGCACTGGCGTTGACTTATCTGGAGCTGACGGTACTCAGTTATCCAGCAGCTGCCATCACTTTGATTGGTAGCGGGGCACTTCGTGGTGCAGGGAATACGAAAATACCGCTACTGATTAACGGTAGCCTGAATATTCTTAATATTATTATTAGCGGCATATTGATTTACGGCCTTTTCTCCTGGCCGGGACTGGGATTTGTCGGGGCTGGGTTGGGTTTAACCATTTCTCGTTATATTGGCGCAGTTGCAATTTTGTGGGTGCTGGCGATTGGTTTTAATCCTGCGCTAAGGATTTCGTTAAAGAGCTATTTTAAACCGCTGAATTTTAGCATTATCTGGGAAGTCATGGGGATTGGTATTCCAGCGAGTGTCGAATCAGTGTTATTTACCAGTGGTCGGTTATTAACCCAAATGTTCGTTGCCGGGATGGGGACCAGTGTTATTGCCGGAAATTTTATCGCGTTTTCAATTGCGGCTCTTATCAACTTACCCGGAAGTGCGCTCGGCTCTGCTTCTACGATCATTACAGGCCGAAGGTTGGGGGTAGGGCAGATAGCGCAAGCAGAGATTCAGTTGCGGCATGTGTTCTGGCTTTCCACTCTTGGATTAACGGCCATCGCCTGGCTAACGGCTCCCTTTGCCGGGGTTATGGCATCGTTTTACACCCAGGATCCACAGGTTAAACATGTCGTTGTGATTCTGATTTGGCTAAATGCTTTATTTATGCCTATTTGGTCCGCCTCATGGGTGCTACCCGCTGGATTTAAAGGTGCTCGCGATGCCCGTTACGCCATGTGGGTTTCTATGTTGAGCATGTGGGGTTGCCGGGTTGTCGTCGGTTATGTGCTGGGCATCATGCTTGGCTGGGGTGTGGTTGGTGTCTGGATGGGAATGTTTGCCGACTGGGCTGTGCGGGCCGTGCTGTTTTACTGGCGAATGGTTACTGGACGTTGGCTGTGGAAATACCCTCGATCCGAACCGCAAAAGTGTGAAAAAAAGCCAGCTGTGTCGGAATAAACGACAAAATGCAGATTATTTCAGCAAACGATTTCAAATTTAAAAAACAGGCTTTGACATTATGGGTGGGCATCGCTAATATTCGCCTCGTTCTCACGATTCCTCTGTAGTTCAGTCGGTAGAACGGCGGACTGTTAATCCGTATGTCACTGGTTCGAGTCCAGTCAGAGGAGCCAAATTTTGGTTTTGAGACATCTCTATGAGTCTCAAAACAGTTAAAAAATAAAAATTATTTTTACCCGGTTACCTTGTAAAAAAGTGACCGGGTTTTTTGATTTCTGTGTTTCGTGCGCTTAATCGAGTCTCACGCTTCAGTGAGCAAATTGCCCCTCCCCAACAGACATCACGATTCGCAAGGTCAAAAACTCTGTTCCATGAAGTACCGTACAAAGATAAAGAGAAAAATGCCTTATGCGGGATGTCGCTATCGCGTCTTTATCGGGAAACTATGCGTAATTGCCACTTTGCCTTCTGTAATCAGAAAAAGAAGAACTGGAATTTTAATAAATATTATTTCTCTGGGAACGAGGGGGGTATAATCAATATGACGAGTTGAATATTATATTTTTTATAAGAATTATATGAGATTAAAGAAATCTGCCGTAAAGACAGATTTCTTTAAAATATAATTAGAGATTTGCGACGTTATGATAAACTTTTTGTACATCGTCGTCATCTTCAAGGGCATCAACAAGCCCTTCAAAGATTTCTAAATCTTCTGGGGAAAGCTCAACTTCAGATTGCGCAATCATTTCTAATTCTGTTGTTGAGAACTCAGTGATTCCAGCTGCTTTTAGAGCCGCGATTCCTTTATGAAGGTCAGTAGGTTCGGTATAAATAACAATGTTACCTTCTTCTTCAGTCACATCACGAACATCAACTTCAGCTTCAAGTAAAATTTCAAAAATATGGTCAGGGTCTGATCCTTTAAATACAATCACACCCGTATTGTCAAACATATAGCTGACAGAACCTGCCGCTCCGATATTGCCGCCTTTTTTATTGAAAATTGTGCGAACGTTAGCAATCGTACGGTTAACATTTGAAGTCAATGTCTCGGCGATAATCATTGAGCCATTAGGACCAAAGCCTTCATAACGTCCCTGCACGAACGTTTCATCTCCGCCGCCTTTGGCTTTATCAATTGCTTTATCAATAACGTGCTTTGGAACTTGTGCCTGCTTTGCACGTTCAATAACGAATTTTAAAGATGTGTTTAATTCTGGATCGGGTTCACCTTGTTTAGCAGCAGCATAGATTTCTACACCGAATTTTGCATAAATTTTAGACGTTGCACCGTCTTTAGCCGTTTTTTTAGCAACAATATTGGCCCATTTACGTCCCACTGGAATGATCTCCTCGAAAATTTATTTACATTACTGGTAAATCGTTAACATGTGTTAATTCGGCATATTATATCATAACAGGAAAAATCTCGTCTATTAGAAATAAAAATATTCTAAAGCCATAATCTTATATTTAATTTTATAAAAACTTATATTGTTGGCGGGATTTTTTATAATTGTGTTTTGAAAGCATACTTGCTTTTAATATGTGGAAATCATTAAGACGATAATAAAACACGTATCCGCCCAAGGAAGCAAACAGCCCACGATTATTGCAGGCTATTTGCCAGGTGTCTTACTTACTCCTTCACATCTATTTCTGATAAGAAGGTTCAGAACTTATTATCGGAACGGCGGCTCATTAAAGGTTCGTAATTTACGCGAATGCAGTCGGTCGCCTTCTGCGCGCAGCAAATCGATCGCCCGAATGCCAATTTGCAGATGTTCGGAAATAGCGCCTTCATAAAAACGGTTAGCCTGGCCGGGAAGTTTAATCTCGCCATGCAACGGTTTATCTGAAACACACAGTAGTGTCCCGTATGGCACGCGGAAACGATATCCTTGCGCGGCAATGGTTGCACTTTCCATATCAATTGCTACGGCCCGGCTTAAGTTAAAACGAAGTGCAGAAGCTGAGTAACGTAATTCCCAGTTCCTGTCATCTGTGGTTACCACAGTGCCAGTACGTAGCCGCTGTTTGACTTCCTCACCGGGCCTGCCGCTCACCAGCTTGGTGGCGTCATAAAGCGCACGTTGCACTTCAGCAATGCTCGGAATAGGAATATCGGGCGGCAGAACCGCATCAAGAACGTGGTCATCGCGTAAATAAGCGTGTGCAAGTACATAATCGCCAATGGCCTGACTTTCACGTAATCCGCCACAGTGACCAATCATCAACCAGACATCCGGGCGTAGCACTGCCAGATGATCGCAGATGGTTTTAGCATTTGACGGTCCCACGCCAATATTCACCAGAGTAATACCCTGACCATCGGCGGTAATTAAATGCCATGCTGGCATCTGATGTTTTTTCCATGCAAGGTCGGAAATGGCTTCTTCTGGCGCTTCGGTTTCGGCGGTGATCCAGTTCCCGCCAGCACAAGAAAGGGCAATGTAGGGACTATCAGGATCGAGGATCTGGCTGCATCCCCAACGAACGAATTCATCCACATAACGTGTGTAGTTGGTAAACAAGACGAACGGCTGAAAATGTTCAACTGGCGTACCGGTATAATGGCGCAACCGTGCGAGGGAAAAATCGACGCGGCGCGCATCAAAATGCGATAGGGGGGAGAATTCAGTTGGATGATAAATGCCGTCTGCAGTTTCATCGCCAATTTGCGCCAGTTCTGTTGTCGGGAAGTAGCGAGTTAACCCAGCGCTCATTGAGCGATCAAGTGTCAATTCAGAGCCATCGATGACATAAGGATAGGGGATTTCATGCTGCGAGGGTTGCACTGAGATATGCGCACCATAATCCTGATACAGCAACGTAAGTTGTTCATTGAGATACGAACGAAAGAGAGTAGGGCGAGTAATCGTGGTGGTGTAGCTGCCTGCGTGAGTAAAACGACCAAATGCGCGCGTTTTGGGGGGATTGGTTGTGCTACCGTCCCAGGTTACGGTCAGTGATGGATAGACAAAAAGACCTTGTTTGCGGGCGTTTTCATCAGGTAATTCGCCACTTGTAATATAGTTGCCAATGGCGTTGCGTAATGCGACTACAGATTGCTCATACAGCGCGTCGAGTTTATCCAGTGCCTGAGCTGGGGTCAGACCGGAGCCCTTATTATTCATGTGTGTCTCCTGTTCCATACAATTACCGCACATCCGATAGTATGTCACAGGAATGTGAAACAAAAGTGTAAGGCGAAGATCGGATGATCTTCGCCAGACTATCAAGCGCGTTGATTGTCTTTCATCAACAAAGCGGTCATTGCGGAAATCAGACATCCAGCCAGCAAATAAATGGCGACGCTATGCCAGTTCCCGGCAAAGTAAGTGATGAGTGCAGCGGCAATAAAAGGTGTAAATCCACCGCCAACCACACTGGCGACCTGATAACCGACTCCAGCACCACTATAGCGATAACTGGCACCAAACATTTCGGTAAACATCGGTTGTTGCACACACACCACCATGTCATGCGCAATGTTTGCCAGCATTATGGAGAAGAAAACTATCCAGAAAATAGATTGTGCTTCAAGCGCCATAAAGAAAGGAAATGCGCTCAACGTTCCGATTAACGCACCTGTGATATAAACCCTGCGGCGACCAAAACGATCGGCAAGCCAGGCAAAACAGGGAATTGTCAAGCAGCTTAATCCACCTACCAGCAAACCAATATTGAGGAAAAGTTCGCGCGGTAACCCCATATTCTGGGTTGAATAATTAAGTGCAAAGGCAGTAACGATGTACATCGTCAGCAATTCGCACAGTCGTAGCGCAATAATCTTCAGGAAAGCACCGGGATGTCGTAACAGCGCTTCGATAACCGGGATGCGTTTTTTCGCGGCAGCTTGATAATGTTGCTGTTGTTCAAATTCCGCGGACTCCTCCATGCCATTGCGCACCCACAATGCTCCCAGTACCAGTACGATGCTAAACAGGAAAGGAATGCGCCAGCCCCAGCTTAAAAACTGTTCGTCAGTCGTCATCATACTGATCAATGAAACCAGTCCGGTTGAAAGCAGTAAACCTACACCGTAGCCAACTTGTACACCGCTACTGTAAAAGGCTTTTTTATTTTTCGGTGCACTTTCAACGGAAAGCAACGCCGCGCCTCCCCATTCGCCGCCGACGGCAAATCCCTGAATGGCACGCAGTGTCACCAGCAAAATAGGTGCCCACCACCCAATGGTCGAGAATGAAGGAAGAATACCAATCAAGGCTGTCGCGATGCCCATCATCCAGACGGTCAGCATTAACATGCGCTTACGTCCCAGTCGGTCGCCAAAGTGACCGAAAATGACACCGCCGAGCGGACGGAAAAGGAATCCGACGCCAAAGGTGGCAAATGCGGCGAGCGTTCCCATCGCCGGGCTTACTTGCGGGAAAAACTCGCGATTAAACACCAGTGCGGCGGTGATGCCATAGAGTAAAAAATCATACCAGTCGACGACGGCACCAGCGAAGCTGCCTAACGCAGCTCGTCGGGCGCGACTTAACGAAAGCGTCCCTTCATCGGGACGAGTGGAGATGAGCGTGGAGTCCATAATGATCCTGTTTGTACTGTCTTTTTATAATTAGTATGGAAAAGGTAACTCACATTGCCGTCGATCTATAAACGAACCTTATGAGACTACCTCGACAGAGCGCATCTGCAAATGATTTTATGGCTGATTAGCGGCAACATGAAAAATTCGCTGGAAGATGAAAGCGCAGGAGTTGCTGGTGTTGTTTAAGGATTAAGCAGAGGAGCCACAGGTTAGAGATATGAAACATAAAAGTCCGCATATGCACAAAATGGCACCCTGATGAGTCTGATAGACTGCATTGCATTATAACCAGTAGGGAGGCGAGGTTAGGTATGTTTTTAGCATCATTGTTGAGACGTATTGCATTTAGTTACTACGATTATAAAGCTTATAATTTCAATATTGAAAAAACAGACTTTGTTGTCATCCATATTCCCGACCAGATTGGCGATGCTATGGCCATCTTTCCTGTTATTCGGGCGCTTGAATTGCATAAAATTAAGCATCTTTTAATTGTTACGTCGACAATTAATTTAGAAGTGTTTAATGCACTTAAACTTGAAAAGACTAAATTAACATTAGTCACAATGACTATGCAGGATCACGCAACATTAAAAGAAATAAAAGATTTAGCAAAGAACATAACACAGAAATACGGTACGCCGGATCTTTGTATAGAGGCGATGCGTAAAAAGAACCTGAAAACGATGATATTTATCAGTCAGTTGAAAGCAAAAACGAATTTTCAGGTTGTTGGTTTAACCATGAAGTGCTACTCCCCTTTGTGCAAGAACGCGTCCCGGATGGATCAGAATCTCCGGGCTCCTGTACCCATGACATGGGCATTTATGATGCGTGAGGCGGGTTTTCCAGCAGTCAGGCCAATATATGAATTGCCACTAAGTGAGGATGTACTCGATGAGGTGCGCGAGGAAATGCGATCGTTAGGATCTTACATTGCGCTTAATTTAGAAGGTAGCTCGCAGGAACGTACATTTTCATTATCGATTGCAGAAAATCTAATAGCAAAAATTCAAAGTGAAACAGATATACCAATAGTGATCGTTCATGGACCAAAAGGGGAAGATAAAGCCAGGGTATTAGTGGATTGTTATAATAATGTCTACCGTTTATCCTTATCACCCTCGATTAAACGTTCAGCAGCAATCATAAAAGATGCTTATATTGCAATAACTCCTGACACCTCAATATTACATATGGCAAGTGCCTATAATACTCCCGTTGTTGCAATTTATGCTGATTACAAAACGCGATGGCCCGCAATGGCCGATGTTTCGGAGTCAGTCGTCGTTGGGCAAAAAATTGACAATATAAGTCTGGATGAATTCGCAAAGGCATTAAAAAGTGTTTTGGCGAGAATATGAGACAGTACTTATGCATAGTAATGCCGATCTGTTATGAACGGTGGTGTCATCAATACTCTGAGGCTGGTCAATCATCACAGAAAACCAGCCTTTGGATCAAAGCTGTACTCACCGGATACGATCATAGTCACATCGAACGCGATTCTTGCGGTGCAGCAGTTTTATTTATTCATTTTCTGTGAGAGAAGGGCAAGCTCTATAGAGGGAATGTAAAAAAGAGTGCTCCGAATGGAGCACTCTTTAAGAAATTATAACGGAAAATCACAGGTTTTTATAACATGTCGCATAAGCAAACCCAAGCTTTTCAAATACGCTTTGATCACCTGTTGCCAGGGAAACTACGTATTGTTCGCTTGAGTTTGCGGGACTAGATGACCAATACATATTTGATTGAAAACCAGCTTCAGTCGTGTAATGCCCCATATCTCCCCATTCACTGTACAGTGACCCGATGCCTCGGGAACGACTATGGTTTAAATGGTCTGCACGGGGAAGTGTGTAGCCATTGCTACTGCAAAAATTTTCAGCAAGGCTGTATATCATGAAAGCATCGCCGGAGTTCACCCACCAACTCTTCACACGGATTTCGTATATATAGCTAGGGCCTCCTGATTTTGGCGTCGCCGTAATCCTTTCCCAATTGCTGCCGACATTTTTAAATGTCACTTTACCGGTAGCATCAACATCGACCCAGGAGGCAGAGCTTGAGAACTCATAATCAGCTGCCGTTTTTCCTGGGGCAAAGTTGTCATTATTCAACTGATAATACGCCCCAGTGAACCCCTGCGAAGGGAATGTAGTTGTCGGTAGGTCAGTACCATTGACTGATACTGTACCGCTCATTATTTTGTCTTCTGCGCGAGTGAATTGTATTGTGGTACTCAGACCAGCTTGATGAACACCATTCAATACAGGGATCAGCGTTGCGATACCCTCTCCGCCGCCTGTAACAGTGGCTTTGTAATCACCGTTGATATTTAGACTGTAATCAATTGCGCTAATTTTTATATAGGGCACGTTAGTACCTGATTGCACAAATTCCATCCCTTCAGAAACTTTGATCGGATTGCCTGATATATCGTGCAGAACAAGACGTAATTCAGCACTATCGGTATAGTCCCCTTTCAGTGATGACCGATTGCTCTTAAGGACGGACTGCGAGGTGTCTGCCGGGCCAGCCACCAGCGTTATATCTACTGTTTGCATTCCACCAGCGGTCGTGACTGCGCTTACCGTGACGCTACCTGTCATCGCTCCTTTCACGCTTGTTGTCGCGATTCCGTTTTGATCGGTCACCGCTGTTAATGACGTTAATGTGGCAGAGCCGCTTTTTAAGGCGAAGTACACAGTGAGACCTTCGATCAGGTTACCACTGCCATCCTCAACCGTTGTCTTTAAGGTACTTAAATCAGTGTTGGTGGCGGCGATAGTCGATGGATCAGCGATAAAGCTAGCAACATGGGCGGTGCTTGAGTTGCCAGTGACTTTCACGGTTGTCTGTGTCTGTATTGTTACGCCGTTATGGAACGATGCAGTCACCGTATATGTACCGACTTTATTGCTGGTCAGAACGACTGGAGCCTGACCTGAAGAGTTAGTTCTCACTTTTCCGCCACTTAACGTCGCCCCTTCTGGCGTTACGCTAAAGTTGATGACCTGACCCTCCACTGGAGTGCCATTTGCAGAGGTTAGCGTTGCCGTCAGAGTAGCACCTGTAGGGGCATAGACACCGATAAGCGGACTGGACGCCGTGAGTGTCAGTTTTTCATCAATAGCCTCCAGTTGTTTCTCAAGTGAGGCTCCATTCGCCAGGGATGCTTTCACCATATACGAACCGTTTCTTTCGGGCGTCATGGTGACCTCGGCTACACCCTGCGTATTAGTAGAAACCGTATTCTGGCTAATGATCATTTGCGAGGATGGCTCTGCACTGAATGTCACGGGTTGATGCGCAACCGGGTTGCCAAACTGGTCGTTAACGTGAGCTTTAACTGCTACGTCTTGTGCGACCATTACCTGACCTTCAGGTATCTCCAGACTGGTAATCGTCGCAGAATTAACATCTGCACTGGCATTCAGTAATCGCGAGATGACTTCAGTAGGTTTATCTGCCAGAGAGGCTGAAACTGTTTTCAGTCCGACCTCGGTGCTTGTCACAAGAATTTCAGCGAAACCCCGATCATCAGTTTCAACGCTGGTGCTGCTTAGCGTGACGGAGGTTCCGCGGAAATTAACTTTTATGCCTTCTACCGGGTTGCCGTTAGTGTCAGTGACGCTTGCAGTCATGGTCGCGCCCTCGGTCGTGCTGACGACGAAAGAGTATACAGAGGTTAATGAGGCTAGTTTTGCGGTACCAGCATCGGCAATCAACGTCACCTGTTTCGTATCACTGACACCATAATTGTTCACGCTAACTGTCACGGGGTAGGTGCCGGATTTTGTACCGCTCAGTGTAACTTCAGCCTTGCCGTTGATGTCAGTAATGGCGGAACCGCCTTGTCCGAGAGTAAAGCTTGCGCTCACATCTGCCGGTAGCGTGAATGTCACCGCCTCATTGGCTAACGGGTTGCCGTTTCCATCAGTCACTGTTGCCTGCAGCCTGGTCATCCCGACGTTATTAGCGATAAAATTGTCCTCGGTAACGTTAAGATTAACCTGCGCAGTGAGCGTATCCGCAATAAAGTTCACCACCAACTGCTCACTCTTACCGCCAGTCATCGATGCTGTAACAGTATGAGCGCCTGCTTTTGTACCTTTCAGCGTGACTTTCGCTTTGCCTTCAGCATCAGTAATCGCTTTACCGCCATCGCTCAGCGTGAAGTTCGCCTTCACATCTTCCGGCAGAGTAAATGTTACTTCAGTGTTGGCTATCGCATTGCCCTCTGTATCAGCGACTGTTGCTGTTAGTGTCGTGAGATCGTTATTGTCGGCAATCACCGGATCCTTCGAGGCTGCCAGCGTGATTTCGGCATTCGCGACGTTCGGCACATAGGTCACTGTTTGTTGCATCGAATCGCCATTTTCGAGGGTTGCCGTCACTTGATAAACCCCGGCTTTTGTAGCGGTAAAGCTTGTGTAAAAATTGCCGTCGTGGTTGGTAGTGTATATAGCGTTATTACTGGGGGTCACGCCTTCACTTGGTGATACTCTGAGGGTTACCTCCTGCTGGGGTACACCGTTGCCGTAATTATCCTTCACCTCAATATACAGATTGGTAGTGTCGCCTGCGGAGACTGTATCAAAAAGTGCCTGTAGCAAGGTGAGATGTGCCGTAGACGCATCAGCGTTGACATTAATTGATGTGCTAAGCGTGGAGCTACCATTTTCCAGACTGGCCTCAACGGTATCCGGTCTCGCTCCTGATTCTATCGAGGAGCGGGTATTGGTATAAGTGACGGTAGCCTTACCCTGTTCGTTCGTTACGGCTTGGCCGCCATTCGTCATTTCGGCAGAGTTTGTTCTGCTGGTGAAGTTCACAGTCACACCTTTCACCGGAAAGCCATTATTATCAACGACTGTGGCGGTGATGACGCTGCCGGAGCTGTTCTGCGGGGTACCGGCGATTATGCTGTCTGGGACAGGCGTCAACTCGATAATTTTTGCCGCCGCTGTGTCGCCAATAAAATGCACAGTTTTGTTGTCGCTGGCACCATTATTAGCCAGTGATGCAGTGACCGTCTGCTCACCAAAGGCAACGCCTGCGAGAGTGGCCTGCGCGATGCCAGACTCATTGGTATTACTTACTCCCGGGGTCAGGGTGAGTCCTGAAGAGGCTGAGCTGAATGTTACCGGAAGATTATTCACCTCATTGTCGAACTGATCTTTAACCGTTGCAGTTAGCGTTGCGTTATCGACGCCATTACCTGTGATCTCATCTTTTGACATCTGCAGGACAACCTGAGCCGAGGTTTTGTCCGCCACAAACGTTACCGGCTGCGAATCACTGGTATTGTTATTACCCAGCGTTGCGGTAACCGTATGCGTACCCGCTTTTTTACCTTTCAGCGTGACATGCGCTTCCCCATTGGCCTGAGTGATGGCAATACCGTTATTTTCAAGGGTAAAGTTTGCCGCAACGTCCTGTGGCATGGTGAAGTTGACCGTTATCCCCGCCACCGGATGATTCGACGGATCTTTCACTGTTGCTGTCAGAGTTGTCTCATCCACGCCATTCCCAATGATTTCCGCTTTCGATGTTTGCAGAACGACAACCGCTCTGTCTTTATCCGCCACAAACGTCATTGGCTGTGTATCGCTGACATTGCTGTTAGCCAGACGAGCCGTGATCATATGCGTGCCCGCTAACGTGCCGGTCAGGGAGGCGATTGCAGTCCCGTTGCTATCCGTCATGCCTTTTCCGCTGTTGCTAATCGAGAACCGACTTGCGACGTCGTTTGGCACAGAGAAGGTGATTTCTTTATCTTTTAATGGGTTGCCATTTTTATCCTGCAAGGTTGCAGTCATATGTAGCGGAGCTGTGTTGGTGACGGTGATATCACCTGAAGGCACACTGAGGGTCAGGGCAGCAGTACTTTGATCACCGATAAAAATCACCTGTTGATTAGCCTGAGAACCAGAGCTCACAGAGGCCGTAACCCTATAATCACCATTTTTCAAACTGGTCAGCGTAGCTGTGGCGATCCCGTCGTGGCTATTCACTTCGGTTTGGCTCAGTTTCGCTGCTGCTGAATTAACATTGAAAGTGACCTTGACGTCATTGAGCAGGTTGCCTTTTGCATCCCGGACTGTCGCGGTCATTGTGGCGCTATCATTGCCGTCAGCGACCACTTCATTTTTCGACTTCTGCAGATCAACCTGCGCGGTACTCGAGTCGCCGACAAAACTGACAATTAACGTTTGTTTCACGCCATTTTCAAGGGTGACTTCAACCGTGTTGTCTTCCTGCTTACTACTTTTCAGATCAAAAGTCGCCAGACCATTAACATCCGTTTTTGCGGTGTTTTGATTGTTAAAGCAAGTTGCCGACCCGCTTAATACCGCAAACGTGACGGTATGATCATTGATTGGGTTGCTTCCTTCATCAGCGACATTGACCGAGACGGTGTTTGCTGCATTCTCATTGGCGAGCACACCATTATTGCTGGCAGATAATGTCGCAATTTTTGCTGACTGCGGGTTGGCGTCGATGATAAATCCAGCGGTATGCAAATCTTCATTCCAGTTTTGCATTAACAGCTTCGCAGTAAGCCCACTGCCTCTGGTATAGGCGGTATAGGTTGCCTTATAGACGCCATCTGCGGTTTCTTTCCAGTCTGTAGTGACACCAGGTTTCACGTTGTCGATGCTGACTGCGTTATTCAGTTGCTGTTTTTGCTCCTTAACAGGTTTGTCATTTTCATCTCTCAGTTCTACCGTCACCTCGATAGGATTGCCGGAGAGATAACGGTCTTTATCAATTTTAATTGACGAGTGAGTTCGGGATGACGAAATAGAAATGATATTCACCACGGCGGGGGCTTTAGCCGCATCCACACCATTCAGCTGTGGCATCAGCGTCAGCGTGCCAGACATCGCTCCTGTGGTCAGGATCTGGGTATAGCTTCCGTCACCATTATCTTTCCATTCAGAAAGGGTGATGTCCTGAACACCTTCGTGACGCGTCGAGAGCACCAGCCCGACAACAGGATTACCTGCTGCATCATGCGCAATAAAAGTCAGTGTGGCGGTTGAATGGGAATCCGCGTTCAATGTTTGGGTACTTAACGATACCGAGGAATCTTTCTGGCTTAGCGTAGGTGCCTGAACGACCACCATGCTTTGTTCACGATTCGACAAATTGCCTTTGACATCTTCAGCGGTGACTTCAATCGGCCAGGTGTTATCGGTTTCTGGCGTACTGGTGAACCGGTAACCCGGCAGGGTAACCAGAATATCTTTACCCGTTGTGACCACTTTGCCACCGGCAGCTTCCAGTGCGGTGGCTTCGACGTTATAGCCTTTCAGGGCATATTTGGTTTGTAGCGACGAAACCAGTGATTTCACTTCTCCTGACTTCCCTGTCACGGGGTCTGTCAGGGTCAGGCGGACCAGTTCTTTTTTGCGATATTCCAGAACGATGTTGTTGTTGCGATCCACCAGATCATAACGGCTGCCTGCAAGGCTACGCCGTGCAGCGACTTCATTCGGGTCAAGCTGTTTCTGCATTGCGCTGCCAGGTTGCCAGGTAAAATCGACGGCAAAACGGGTGTCATTTTCGCCCTGTTTACCCTGGCGTTGCTCCGCGCTGAAGGTCATTAGCGGGAAGGGGGTATAGTTAAGTCCAGCGGTTATGGCATGAGGATTACTTTGCCGATCGTCTTTATCGAACAGGGCCACTTCATCGCCATAATACTGTTCATAGACCAGTTTACCGCCAAGGTACGGCCAGGCGGGTAGCCAGCCTTCTGCGCGTACATCCCAGCCATTGGCCGGGCGTGCTTCATAATCGTTGTCCAGTTCAGGTGCGCTGCGCCAGTTGGTCAGTCGCAAATAGCCGTTACTGCTTAATTTTAGATAGTCGCGCCAGTACTCCGCGCCAATGCCGGCGCGGGAGTGGTAACAGCTAAGATCGTGGTCGAAAAAGAAGTTGATGCCCGACATCCATGTGGGAGTGAAATGACGCCAACCTAAGCCGTTGTTAATCTGTGTACGCTCGTCAGTACGATGGAGAGTATGCTGACTGAAAAAGAGATTATCAGGCGTTTCATACCACGGATGGAGAAAATCGAACTGGGAGTTCTTCAGGCTAAAATCTTCATCCACGCCCAGCGTGATTCTTGCGGTACCGAAGCGGCTTAACCAGTCTGTCATTGCGCCTGAAGCCTGAGAAGAGGCCCATCCACGCGCCATATTTGCCGCTTGCTCGCTGTTCATATCCTCGGCGAGCAGAGACCCGATTTGCTGTGAAGTACTGGCTATCTGTTGCTCAAGGTTGCCACTGCTATTACCCGGTGGCGGGGTTAAATTATTTTCACTAACTTGTGCCGGGACATCCAGTTCATCACCCTGGCGGACATTATCAAAACCTCGAGCAAACGTACGAAACTGGTTGAGTTTGCGTAACTCAGCCACCGAAATACCGAAACGTTCGGCAACGCTTTGGGCCGATTCCAGCGCTCCAAGGGTGTAGGGCACCGTATTGGCATTTGCAATGGCGAATTGTGCAGGAACTGGTTGTTGGGTTGCGGCGTTTACCACACCTTGTGCTGCCGCAGCCATAGGGAACGCAAGTTGAGTTATCAGGCAGATACCCGCAGTTAAGCGGCGTAGTTTAATTCCCATCCCGCATAATATTTGTCGGTCATTTATTTCTTCTCCACTTCTCTTCTTCGTAGCCATGCTTACCTTCCCTGAACGAGCTAACATAAATGCGCCCTTTCTAGCACAGCGAAAAAATGTAAATCCTGATAGCAATATGATTGAAAATTAATAACTTTTCGTTAGGCAGTTTTGAGTGTGAGTTGCAAGAGGGGAGACTACTGAATAACTCAAGTTTTATAATCGAGGGGAAAATGGTGATGGCGTTCATAGCAAAACGCCCTCAACCATAAAGGTCGAGGGCGCTTAAGATGTTAAAAACCCGCTATCCGTTAAAAAACAATGTTCAACTAAGGTCAGTGACATTGCGCTAAAAAAGCGAATTTTTAGAATTTGGCTCCTCTGACTGGGATCGCCGTAGCCAATAAATAGCTGATTGGTAAGCTAAAAAAAATCGAGTTTGTCAAGACCACCAGGCTGACCACCTTTTGTTCGAGCGACACGGAGACTTCAGTTGAGTACAGAATAGTTCCTTGCCACCGGGTTCGATCTGGCTGAGCTATTGGGACTGACTCAGCACTTCACGGCCTGACACAGTTGACCGCAAGTCCCTGCACACCGGAAAAAGTCAGCGCAATCTACACCTGGTCGTCTCCCCCGGAGTCTTACGTTGTACCGATATTAGGCACTATTTAGCTTGCCGCCTTCCCGCAACTCGAACTATTTAATCAATTAACGGACATTTGCTCTTATCTTGATTCATTATATGACTAAATGATTTTTTTATTTATTCTATAAAAATCATTTTTATATCTAACTATACCAGATCGATTTACATAATAAATATCATTATTAAAAGTAATACTACCTCTGACATCTCTATCGTCATATTCTCGACTATATGAATCATTAATATGAAATAATAACCCCATAAAAACATTTCTACCAATACATCGCTTCATTCCATAATTATTTATCTGACTTTCAGGAATCCCTGTTATTGACTCAATATCAAACCCTCGCCAATAAACCACCCCTATATAATCTTCATCTTTACCAATTGCATTTGGAATATTTAAAATAAAAAACAATAGTGTCACAAAATTTATTTTCGACATTTTTCCCACTCCACTCGTGGTACTACATATGCAGTCCGTGGGTTTTCACCTAAACCAGCGCGGATAGGATTTTCATTTAAGTTTACGTTATTCATTCTATCCCCACCATCATCATGGACTCCATGAGCATGACCTAATTCATGTCCTAATTCAACTGCCAGTGATGTAACCTCCAGGCCTTGTGCCGTAGGTAATTTTACACACTCATTGGGCTCAATAAACACCGCTTTTTCTTTTCCTTGACAGGAGACATCTGTTGTTCCGGCAGGGCAATAAAAAGCATCGCGATGTATTGTGTATATATTATATACATCTTTCGAATCTTCTAACGGTTTTGTTATTTCTTGTCCTCTCTTTGTTGTATTTAATTGTGCATATGCCTCCTGTAATAATTTTGCCTCATTAGGATCACTAGCTACAACGATCACTTTTAATCCTAAAGGATCTATTTCATTTATTGGATTTAAATATCCTGTTACATTAGAGGCACCTGTTATTGTTAAGT
>OHIM01000635.1_pt1 | contig 18583 bp, 14 predicted proteins | sample 1568271 | NCBI WGS metagenome assembly OHIM01 (sample SAMEA3879580, study PRJEB24766) | human gut metagenome | biome: human-associated habitat; feature: feces | place: USA | collected 1985/1987
ATTCACAAAGCTATAGTTATATGCTTGATACAATATGTTCTCCAGAAAAAAGAAATGAAATTCTTTATCAATGGAAAGATGACAAAGTTCTTCTAGAAAGAAATAAGTTTATTGGAGAGCAATATAATAAATTTTTAGAAAATCCAACTGAAGAAAATCTTATAAGAACTATTATGGCTAACTTCATATTGGAAGGAATTTATTTTTATTCTGGATTTATGTTCTTTTATAACCTTGAAAGAAACGGGAAGATGCCAGGTTCAGCTCAAGAAATTCGTTATATAAATAGAGATGAAAATACACATTTATGGTTATTTAGAAGTATAATCAAAGAATTAAAAGAAGAAATACCAGAAGTATTCACTAAAGAGTTAAAAGAAGAATTAAAGAAAAAAATGTAAAAATTCTAATGTTATAAAAAAGAATAATTATAAAAGCTACATCAAAGATATAGTAAATTTGATGTAGCTTTTAGTTTAGTATGAACAATGTTTATAAATTATGTTTATAAATAAATATGTTATAATGATGAATAAAACCACATTACAGTTTTTTAATAACCATGTTATTAGGGCGCGATATCTTGATTTCCTTGCCATTCATAACTATAAGACCTTTTTTATAATCTACTGTAAAGATAGTGATAGAGCTGCCCTCGTTATTCATAGACATGAGGTGCTTATTATCAGGAAAAAGACATACATATTTAGGATAATCGCCACTTACAGGAAGTGAGTTAAGAGTAACAATCTTTCCTGACTTCTTATCAACAGAATATATTGTAGCAGTGTTATCGCCAGCATTAGAGCAGATAAGATTGCTGCCGTTATTGGCAAATATTATATCAGAGGCAGCACTGTTTGACTTGTGGTCACGTCTTACAGTAAATATGTTTTGGATCATCTCAAAACGGGTTTTATCTGAATCCTTGTCATAAGAATATACATTGATATAATTCTTTAATTCACATACGACATAAGCATATTTTCCATCTTCTGAGAATATCATCTTTCTAGGGGCTGATTCCTGCTGTGAACGGATTATATCAAACAGCTTAAGCTTGCCGGTTCTGTGGTTGAATTCATATAACTTAATCTGATCAATACCAAGATCACACGCACATAACAGATCTTCATCAGGTGTGAAGCATGTGTTGCTTACGTGAGGACGGAAATTGCGTTCTGCAACGCTGCCCATGCCTTTGTGGAACACCTCGTCAGCAATACTGCCAACAGAACCATCAGCATTTATGTGCATGACAGTGATCTTACCGTCATGATAACCAGATACTACAAGGAAATTGTTGGCCTTAGTAACTGATATATGACAACCTCTCATACCGTTTATAGATACGACATTCATAAGCTCAAGGCTTCCATCTTCGGTGATGGCATAGGCTGATACACCCTGGTCGCATATGGCATATAGGAATCTTTTGTCATGTGAAAGAGTTATATAAGAAGGGTTATCAATAGGTACTTCGCAGCGTTCATATATACGTCCCTCCTCAACATCACAATCGTATATATGTATACCTTTACTGCTCTCATGGGTGTAACTTCCCACATAAGCAACGTAATTATCTTTCATAGTAACCTCCAATCATTATCGCAAGAACTAAAAATATATGTATATATTAGCATTTTTCTTTGTGTTTATCAAGGCAGACATTTACAAGTACGATATCTTTACCAATCGATTTTATACAATGAAATGGAATGACATACACGAACTCCCTTCCAAAGACACCACATAGCCTGGCAGGACCAGGAACTATGATTGAGTTGATGCAGCCGTTAGATGGCTCGAAATCTATGTCGATAACACATCCAAGAATCCGGCAGTCATTTTCATTGATGACCTGTTTGTTTTTAAGATCATACATTTTCATACAGATTAAAAACTCCTTTCATACGTTTTGCCTTCTGCAGGTGTTTTGTATCAGTCGCGGCTTTGCATTTTTGTGTTCTTATTAAAATAGTATGCTGATACACGCAGAAATGTGAAAACATGAGTGAATTATCAAAATATAAAGATAAAATGAATATATTGTGAAAGAAATAAAGTATATATTTACATAAAAACTTTTTATGGTAGAATGATAATATAATTATGATGTCGGAGGCAAAAACTCTGATACTAAAAAATATGGAGGATTTGATATATGTATTACTTTTATGATGCAACATATATACTTGTGCTTATAGGTGCAGTTATAAGTATCATAGCATCTATGAATGTTAAGTCAACATTTAGCAGATACAGTAGGAATAACTACAGAACGAATATGACAGGTGCACAAGCAGCAAGTGAAATACTAAGAGCAGCCGGGATAACAGATGTCAGGATAGAAAGAGTGAGCGGAAATCTCACAGACCATTACTCGCCTAAGGAAGGAGTGTTAAGGTTATCAGATAGCGTATATGATGTTAATACGGTGGCAGCTGTTGGTGTAGCTGCACATGAATGTGGACATGCAATGCAGTATGATCAGGATTATTTTCCTATTAAGATAAGATCAGTTGTTATTCCGCTTGCTAATATAGGTTCATCTTTATCATGGCCAGTCATATTGTTAGGACTTATATTCGGAGCAACAGGGCTTATGCAGATAGGTGTTCTGTTATTCTCGCTCGTTGTTATATTCCAGCTTCTTACACTTCCGGTAGAATTCGATGCATCAGCAAGAGCACTTAGAACACTTCGTGACAGAAATATGCTTGCAGGACGTGAACTCTCAGGAGCAAGGCAGGTACTTACAGCGGCAGCACTCACATATGTTGCAGCACTTGTTACATCTGTACTTCAGTTATTAAGACTTGTTCTGATAACCAGAAGAAATGACTGATTGACGTGAGTGTATTTGGGTATGATGAAAAATTAGAAAAATGTGGATATTAAAGGCAATAACTATAAGTAAATATACATGAGTAGCAATTTAAAGATGCAAGTGAACAATTGGCAGGAATATCATAAGATATTTTTGCAAATTGAATACTTGCATCTTTTTATGTATAATAAAGCGGTCAAATATTTTATGCATAAAATATATGCAACGTAAATAAAATCTACAAAAGTATTGATAGGGAAAATTATATCCTATAGGAATAAGTCGTTTTTGTTGTAAAATGTGACAAAAAACACTTAAATATTCATAAAAAATATGTTACAATGCACTTAATAAAAAACATAATCAACTGACTATGTACAATTTATAACTTTAGTACTATACTAATAGTACAGAAGTACTCACACACACCAAAATGGGGGATAAGAGACGATTGCAATATATATCATATAGTAATAGAATCTAGGAGCAGTTGATTATTGCATTTACATTATTAAAGAGGGGTTGTTATGGAAACATATTCATACACAGCAGTTGCAAAGGATGGCAAGGATAAAAAGGGTCAGATAGAAGCAGAAACAAGAGATGAAGCTGCAAGAAAGTTAAAAGAGCAGGGGCTTACACCTATGTCTATCAAGACACAGACAGCATTTGATAAGGATATAGAACTTCCTTTTCTTACTAAGAAGAAAGTTAAGCCAAGAGATATGAGTGTATTCTGCAGGCAGTTTGCAAGTATACTTAATGCTGGTGTCAGTGTTGTTAACGCTCTTGAGATGCTAGCAGAGCAGACCGAGAATAAGAATCTTAAGAAAGCTATTATGGATGCCCAGTCGGGTGTAGAAAAGGGTGAAACATTATCAGATTCCATGAGACAGGATTCTGGTATATTTCCATCTATTCTTATAGATATGGTTAAAGCAGGTGAGTCATCAGGTAGTCTTGAGAATGCTCTTACGCGTATGGCTATACAGTTTGAGAAACAGGCTAAGACACAGGGCATAGTTAAGAAGGCTATGATGTATCCATGCGTGCTTCTTGTGGTTATGGTTGGCGTAATCATAGTTATGTTAACATTCGTTATACCAAACTTTGTATCCATGTTTGAGGATCTTGAATCAGATCTGCCATTTATGACTAAGGCAGTGCTTTCTATGAGTGATGCGGTTATGAATTACTGGTACATAATAATAGCGGTTATAGCGGCTATAGTAGTTGGATATAAGATGTATGTAAAGACTGATGCAGGAAGACATTCGGTAGATAAGCTTAAGCTTAAGATTCCTGTATTTGGAGTGCTTCAGACGAAGACAGCCTGTGCAAGCTTTGCAAGAACACTTAGTACACTTCTTCAGGCAGGTATGCCTATGATAGAAGCTATAGATATAGCAGCCTCTACTATGACGAATGTCATGTATAAGGATGCACTTATGAAGGCTAAGAGTGGTGTTGCCCTTGGACTTCCACTATCAAACCAGTTAAAGGCATCACAGATATTTCCACCTATGATAGTTCATATGGTAGGTATCGGCGAGGAAACAGGTAACATAGAAGAAATGCTTACTAACTCAGCAGGCTATTATGAGGAAGAGGTTGAAGTGCAGACACAGACACTTACAGCGCTTATGGAGCCGGCTATCATAGTTATCATGGCACTTGTAGTTGTAGTACTTATACTTTCTATATACCAGCCTATGATACAGCTTTACAACACATTGGGATAGGTACATATATAAGCATGTATATGATCAGTATGACGGTGAAAAGTCACACTGAATTATATAAATATTTTATTATCAAAGGGAGATAAAGAACATGAAAAAGACACAGAAAAGACTTGGTAACAAGGGTTTCTCTTTAGTTGAGCTTATCGTTGTTATCGCAATTATGGCAGTACTCGTTGGTGTACTTGCTCCAACACTTATTAGAAACGTTGAGAAGTCAAGAGAATCTAAGGATGCTCAGAATGTTGATTCAATTAAAAATGCAATTGAAGTAACACTTCAGGATGAAAATGTTTATAATGGTGTTGTTGGTGTGAAGTCAGATCTTGTTACATTAACATCAACAGGAACAACTGTTGAAACAACAGCAAGCTTTGACACAAAGCTAAAAGAAACACTTGATGTAACAAAAACACATCTTACATCTAAGAAATATAAGAGCCAGACAATAAAATTCCAGGTAGATGGACAGGGACATGTTAAAGTTACTGGACTTCCAACAGAAGAAAAAGAATCTAAATAAATTAAGAAGCGAAGAATAATCATGCAATACGAACTACCAATCTACGTCATAATATTCCTCTACGGTATCGTAATAGGAAGCTTTTTGAACGTACTTATATATAGATTACCATTAAAAGAGAATATAGCGACGGAGAGTTCGCATTGTATGTCATGTGGTCATAAACTCCAGTGGTACGATTTAGTGCCACTGGTAAGCTACATGATGTTAGGCGGAAAGTGCCGTTATTGTAAGACAAAGATATCACCACAGTATCCGGTTATAGAGGGAATTAATGGTGCTATGTATGTCATCATATTTTTAGTGAATGGACTGAATATCATATCAGGTCTGATGTGTCTGGTATTCTCGATGTTTCTTGTTATAACAGTTATAGACGAGAGAACACAGGAAATACCATTCGCACTTAATGTAGTAATAGGAGTCCTCGGTATAATAAGAATACTTTTTGACAGAGAACACCTATTAGATTATCTAATAGGCTTTTTTTGTGTAAGCACATTTATGCTGCTGCTTCTTATTATAGGAAGAGCCATAAAGGGAGTCGATGCATTTGGCGGAGGCGACATCAAGCTTATGGCAGCGGCAGGACTGTTTATGGGATGGGAAAATGTTATACTGGCATTTTTGCTTGGCTGCATCTTTGGTGCGGTAATACATGTTATAAGAATGAAGGTCAGTGGCAAGGAAAGAGTACTTGCTTTCGGACCATATTTGTGTGCAGGGCTTACAATAGCCATGCTTTTTGGTACGAATATAATTAACTGGTACATATCAATGTTTTAATGTTAGTTCGAATCTGAAATGTAGCAGTATTTATATATAGATTTTTCATAATATGCTAAGGGGAGAGGAGACTGTTTCGTTATGGCAGTTAAGGTTAACGGCAAATATATAAGCATAAGCATTAACAACGAATATACAAAGTTGTGCGAAGCAACAAAGGGTGTTAAAGCAACTACTATTCATAAGGTAGTTACAATTCCAACACCAGAAGGTGTGTATAATGATGGTGAGATTCTTGATGTAAAAGAATTCGCCAAGATTATAAAGTCATCACTTGATGACAATCGTATGAATTCTAATGATGTTGTATTCTCAATATCATCTAGTAAAATAGCTACAAAGGATGTCATTGTTCCTGATATTAAGAGTAACAAGATAGATAAAATCATAGAAACCAATGCAGCAGAGTATTTCCCAGTTAAAATAGAAGATTATATAGTACAGTATTATCCTATTGAGAAGGTAAAAGAGGATAACACACCGAAGTTAAAGGTTGTGGTTGTAGCAGCTCCTGCGAATATGATAGAACAGTACTATGAGCTGGCACAGGCTATGGGGCTTAAGGTGGCATTCATTGATTATGCAGGTAACAGTACATATCAGCTTATAAAACAGCAGATAGATGAAGGTACTAATCTTGTTATATCTATAGAGAATGATTCAACACTTGTAAGTATCTTTAAGGCAGGTGCCTTACAGCTGCAAAGAACTGTCCACTATGGCAAGACTCTTATGGTTAAAACCGTAATGGATGAATATAAGCTGAATTATGATCAGGCACTTCAAAAGCTTCAGACAGAATATCTTCTTGGTAAGACGGTAGATTCTAATGATGTTACAGAGTCAGTGAGAGCACTTATAAGTAATATAAGCAGAATTACAGATTATTATGTTTCAAGAAATAATACGCCTATAGAGAAGATATACATCATAGGTAATGCCACAACTATAAGAGGTTTTAACAAGCTGTTAACAAACGAGTTTAATATGGAAGTTATTCCGATAGAAAAGCTTGATGGTGTGCTTACAGACAAGAGAACATATGTTGATGAAAATGCGCTTACAGCGTATACAGCAACTATAGGTGCATTTATAGCACCGGTCAATTTTGTTTCACTTAACAAGATACAGGAGGACAAGAAAAAGGATGCAGGAAAAGGTATGGCACTGGTCGTTATAGCGGCGGTTGCAGCATCACTTTTACTTGTACTTGTCCCAGGTATCCAGCTGGTATTCACAAACATAGAAGTAACTGCCCTTAAGAATGATGTTAAGAAGCTTCAGCCTATTGAAGAGATTGTAAATAAGTATTATGAAGCCAAGGATGAGAATACAGATGTGAACACATTCAAGACACAGGCTTCCAACAACAACGATTCAGTTGATACATTTGTAAAGGAACTTGAAAGCAAGGTGCCTAGCGATGTTGTCATAACAAGTATGAGTATAACATCTGGCAATGTGGCAGTCAGCGGTACAGCAGCAAGCAAGTCATCACTTGGTATGCTTATACTTCAGCTTAAGTCTATACCAACTGTATCTAATGTTATTGTATCCAATGAAACAGAAAATGAGGATAATACAGGAACTGTACAGCTTACTTTTTCTCTTAGCTGCTCATTTGGGGATATAAAGGGTGCTTCACAGGGAGGTAATAAGTAATGAAGGAAAAGTTAAAGAATAGTCTTACTATATCTGAAAAAGATAAGAAGTTACTTGTGTATGTATTTGCATTTCTTATAATCTTTATAGCTTACTTTGTTGGTTACCAGAATCTGTCAGCTTCTCTTGATACATCAACTAAGCAGGTTACAGAGCTTACAAAGAAAAAGAAAGATTTACAGACTAAGAATGATAACAAAGCTAAGTATGAGTCAGATACACTTTCTTTACAGAGCGATTCATCAAAGATTTTAAAGACATTTGAAAATGGTACAAGCCAGCCGGCAACATTACAGTTTTTAAACACTATTGAGAGTTCAACTGGTGTATGGATAAAGAGTATAACATTCTCTGATCCTGTTGCAGTGTATACATTTGGACAGAAGGCATCTTCTAACCCATCGAATACATCAGGCAGCGCATATCAGACTAATAATGTAGGTTACAAGGAAACTATCAATGTATCTTATGAAGGTACTTATGCAGAGTGGAAGAATCTTATCGGGTTTATCAACAACTATGAAAAGAAGAATACGATAGAGGCATTAACAACAACTTATAATGAAGCAACAGATGTTGTTACAGGTACGATGACACTTGCATTGTATTCTATAACAGGTAACGGAAGAGAGTTCAGTGAACCTAAGTTTGACTTAAAGACAGGAACAGATAATATATTTGCAAAGCCAGCTGAATAGTTAAGAGTTAAGTAACCAGCCAGGAAATGGAGAATAACAGATGATTATGATGAAAAAATCAGGTGCTGATAAGCGAAAAGGAAAACTGAATAATGCAGGTTTCTCTCTTGTAGAGGTACTTGTTGCCATGGCAGTGCTTGCTATTCTTTCTATTCCTGTTCTAGGTTCGTTTTCTAACGCAGCAAGAATCAATCATAAGGCTCGTAAAGAAGAAAATGCGAATACTGTTGCTTCTGATATAGTAGAACAGTTTAAGTCTGTGAGCATGAGCAGGATACTTGAGGATTATGCTGGAAAATATACAGAAAGCTCTGGAAAATATATATTCAGGGAAACAAAGGAAGGAACAAATGGGGAAGAATATACTGTTGTAACCGAACTTGATCAAGGTATATATAATTCAGGTGATGATAGTGATAAGAACTATAACAATAATATTAACTCTTATGTAAATTCGGTTAAGAATGTTGTGTTAAGAGAAGATTTATACAGCCACGATATAGATGCTGAGAATTATTTCAAGGAAAGATATACAGCTGGTTTTGATAAAAATAAGATAGAAAAAACAACTAATGTTAAGATAGAAGTTAAACATAGTGAATTATCTGAGGCACCAGCTGAGGCTTCAAGTGCGGTTGATACAGGTATAGATGCATATTATCAGAGGATAACACTGGATTTTGAATACATATATGATGGAAATAAGGCTTATGCATATACAGCATCTATTACATATCCTAATAATTATTTCAAGGCGGAAATAACAGGTGATAATTCTTATAGAATATCATCCTCATTACCTAATAATCTTAAAGATGTGTATATGTTTTATATACCTTATGACAGACATTCGACTTTAACTGTAGGTGATAACAGATATTATTATACTACTGATAAGATTAACATAACTTACGATTATCAGGAAAATGCATTTGTTAAATATGATAATTGTAATGTATTCCTTATTCAGCAGACATCTAACAACACAACAGACAGCTCTAAGAATATGATGATTAACAAAGACAAGGTGAGTCTTTATCTTAACAAAGATACTTCAAGACAGGAGTTTGCAAACGTAGGAACGATTAATCTTGGGAATAAGACAGTTAATAAAGATGGAACAACTAATCCAGGACCGGTAAGTGTATTTTCTAATATATATAAGTGGGATGAATATAAGGATATTAACAATACAGGTTCAGGCAGCAATGGAGTAGCAAGTAAGAGTCTTTTGTATACTATGACGGTTAAAGTATATTATGGCAGTAATGCTGATACATCGAAGGAAGAACCGATGATACAGATGACTACAACAAAGATCGGGTAGAGAAAGGTGAGGAGAAGCTTATGATGGCACATAATTTAAGAAAAAGAGTTAAGTGTAATAATAACGGTTCAACTATGGTTATCGTACTTATAATGTTATCATTTGTTATGATACTTGCCACCGTAGTTACTTCATCTACTATTATGAATCTTAAGCTGAAGGTAGCTAATAAGCAGTCAGCTAAAACTTTTTATACATCCGAGGATGCAGTCAATGAGATATATGTTGCTATGGGACAGATGTCATCAGACTGTTTTAACAGTGCATACCAGGATCAGGTTGCGAAGATGGTTGTCAATACCGAAAGTGGTATAACAACTGTTGATAATATAACATGTAATAAGGAGCTAAGGCTTGATTATATTCATAGAATGCTTAATAAGCTTGGCATGATACAGGATAATATGCTTGATAGTATCAAGTATAAGGATGATAGTGATTATGTAAGCAAGAAGCAGGAAGGCGTGTACGAAAGAGGCAGTAATACAATAGAGGCGCAGGGTATAGTCAGTGTCCTTAATGATTGTATAGAAGCAACGCATAAATCAGGAAGTAACACGCTTGATGTTGAATCCATAGATAACATCCAGATTGTAAGTAAGAAGAGTCAGGTTGAAGAGAATATTTTTTATTATACAATTAATATTAATAACTGCCTTGTAAAGTATCTTACACAGGCAGGATATTATTCATATATTACATTTGATATGACACTTGGAATACCTGACAAGCTTGTTAATATAACTGATTCAAAGAAACTTAGTCTTGATTCGTTTTTAAGATATGCTATTGTTGGAAACAAGGGGATATCAGTTGCATCTAATGCATCATTTAACCTGAATGGTAATGCTTTTGCAGGCTCAGCAGGTGGTTTTAAAGTGAATCCAGCGGCAACAGCTAATGTAGCAGGAGATACACTTCTTGCTACAAGTGGTGATATTGTTGTTGAAAATGGAACATTTAATGCAGGAAATGGTGGAACAGGCAGTAGGATATGGTGTGAGAATATCAAGACCTCTGACAGTACAGGAGGAACTTCTAGCATAACAGTAAACGGAAGCTCTGATACATATGTAAGAGATGATCTGGAGTTAAACGGAAACAACAGCAAGGTCAAGCTGTCAGGTAATTATTATGGTTATAGCTATGTAGGGGTTAATGCTACTGAAAAGGTAAACAGAAGTAGTGCTATTGTTATAAATGGTACTAATTCAGAGCTTGATCTTCAGTCACTTAACAAGCTTCTTGTTTCAGGAAGGGCGTATATAGATTATTATTCTCTTGCAAATGCTGATGGATATACTGTACCAGAAGATTATGATACAGGTGAGTCAGTATCATTTATTGGAAATCAGGAGATATATCTTGTGCCTGCAGCACTTATGGGTGGTGAAACTAATCCGGCTGTGGCAGGAGCTAATGTGAATATAACAATATCAGAAGATAACTTCTTTGGATATAAGTATTTATCTGAGGCAGAAGGTAAATATTTTGTTAAAAAGACTATAACTATAGGAAGTCTTACAAGAGATTATTATTATCTGCGTTTTAAAGATGAAAAGGCGGCTGCTTCTTATGTTAAGGCTATATTTGATGATACTGAATTCAACAGTCTTCTTTCAGGTAAATCTGATAAAGTAAAGAAAACATACAAAGAGCAGAGAGAAAGATTGAAGTCACAGATGACACTTAATGCGCAGAGTCTTAATAGTGTCATAAAGGCTGGCTCAGGCAGTGTGTATACTAAGAATTCCATGTTATCAGCTGTTGCAGCAGCAGATGGCAGTATGAGTCTTGTTTATAATGAATCAGATGATGCTGCATCATCAACAAAATATGATTATGCAGGAGATTATGAGGACCTGGCTTCAAGATTCAATGTTCTTAGCAGAACGCTTTATGAAATAACAGATACAAAAAAGATGAATAACACAATTATAGGTCAGATGTATCCGGATTTAAATAAGTATTCCAAAGAGGTATATGTTAATATTATATCTACTATTGGTCTAGAAGCTTATACAAAGGATAAGCTTGGTCCTGTTACTACAAAGCTTACAGGTGGTTATGATAAGTATGCGCTGGTTGCGTTTAATAATAGCAATTCAACTTCTGAACCGCTTATTATAAGTAATAATGATGAAGTTATAAGAAAAAAAGCACATATGTCAAATGATATAACTTATAGCTTTAGAGATGTTGATGGTGGTGTTATAGTTGCATCTGGGGATGTTGTGGTTAAGAAAAATTTCTCTGGAACTATAATAGCTGGTGGAACTATAACTATAGAAGGCGATGTTACGGTTACAGGTCTTTCTGACACTACTGATATTATAAAAACTGATCAGAAATATGCAGAGATATTCAAGGTATGGAATCCACTTGAAAACAGTGATGACAGCGGCTTTTTGGATGTTCAGAATATGACATATAAGGATATGATACGAGTTGCTAATTGGAGGAAACGTGATGATTCGGAAAAGACGACACAGTCTACAGAAGCAGTTACAACTAAATAAAGGCTTCACTCTCGTTGAGCTTCTCGTTGTTATAGCTATTATGGCGATAGTTATAGGCGGCTCTGCTATAGGAGTGTCAGTAATCAGCAGGGGAAATGTAAAAAAAGCAGGTAATTTCGTGTATACAGAGCTTAATAATCTGCGTTCACAAACTCTTACAGTTAATGCAGACTGGAAGCTTGATATAGTTAAGGATACAGATGGAACATGCAGGCTTGTTACATATAAGAATGATGTCCAGACAGAAAGTAAAACTATAGGAAAAGGTTATAATATAACGATATCAGATTATGCCAATTCATCTGATAAGACAGACTATGCTGTAGATAGTGATAAAAAAGCTACTGTGACTTATACAAGAAGCAGTGGAAGGGTTGGCTCTTTTGTTGTTAACGCAGGAGCCTCCAGGTCCGATAAATTAGATGTTAATAATAATCTAAAGGCGGTTATAACTATAAGCCGTGGAAGCCATTCGTATGATGTTACAGTGTGGTACAGTACTGGTAAGTTATCGTTATCATAGTAAAAGGAGCAAAGGATTCTATGAATGAGGTTAATGTGTCAGCAGATTGTGCTGATAAGAGAAAGGCTGATGGAAAACTTAATAATAAAGGCTTTTCACTTGTAGAAATGCTTATTGCCCTGACTATAGGCGGTATAGTACTGTCAGCTCTGGTTGTTCTTATACAGAGTTCAGTGCATAACTTCACGAAGCAGACAGCACAGGCACAGCTGCAAAGCGATGCGGATATTGCATTAAATCAGGTCGAGAACGATATAATGGAAGCGGATATGCTTATAATGTATAGAAGTCCTGATAAGAATAGTGGATACGATTATTATCTTACTAAGTATTCTAATACTAATAAGTCAAGGTACTATGGTTATATATGGGATAAAGCTAATAAGATATTATATTTTTCAAATGATTTCTACCCGTTAGGAGATAAGCCGCTTGATAACGTGAGTGTGGCATGTGAGTATGTCGAGGACTTTTCTATAAAAATTGATGATAAATGTGTATCAGCAGGAGATGTGGAGCAGCCTACAACAAGAGTTGGGGAAACACCAAAGAAAGAAGAGGGTGTTATTCTTACATCAAATATAAAGGCAAAGGCATATATAAAGCTTTATAAGCAGAATGTAAGCCGTGAAGTAAAGAGAGAAGTATCACTTAGAAATTCTCTTTATGGAGATGATTTAACCAACAAGGTTAAAATAGTGAAGGTAAACGGCAGTGATAAAACAATAATAGAGATAAAGTATTTTAAGCTGGGAGATATAAAAGCGCAAGGGTATGTTGATGCCTGATTATAGCTTGTAAGCATAAATGTTGGTAACAGCTTGTTTTGACAGAATGTTTAGTGTGTGGAATACATATTAAGAGTATCAGAGAAGAGTATTAGAGAAAGGATGACAATATGAAACGGATGTTAGGTAAGATAAGAAAAAGAAAATATATTAGTACAGTTTTGTTATCTGTGGCACTTGTGTTTTTGTTTGTCATCGGCGGAATGATATATAAGACGCAGGCGACAGGTGGCGGAAAAGCTGTGATTGCTGATGCAGTCACAATAGGTGAAAGGACATATACAAGGGATAATCCGCTTAATATTATTGAATTGGTTCCTGATGAAGCAGTAGGGGCATGGGGATATCTTACAGGCATGGATAATGGTGCTGTCAAGTGGTCAGATATTGCTGGATTGCCAGATAGTGCTGCAAAGCATGACCTGTGTAATACATGGCTGAATAATTATATGAAAAGTATTATTGAGTATAATAACTATACGATTCCAGAAAATAAGAATCAAGCTGAGTATGCAGGAAAGAATATTTATTATAGAAAGAATAGCGCGTCTGAATGGAAGCTTTATTCAAAGGATTGTGCTAATGAGATAACCTCTGATACTGAGTTTAAATTTAATGTTATTGATAATTATGGAAATAAAAAAGAACTTGATATATATGATAAAACATTTGTCGATGAACAGGGAAATAATATAAGCGGCTATAATGATAATCTCTTTGCTTATATGGTATTTGCTGGTGATAATTCAATAGCTAAAGGCGATTATAATATGATGGATAAAATCAGGGTTACAAGTGTTTCTATTGATGCCCTGACAACAGATATGATTGATAATGCAGATGCAATAATAGTATCTGCTGGAGAAAATATCAGTACTTATCCTGCAGACACATATAAAAAAATGTATGAGTATGCACAGGCTTATGGTGATGCACAATTAAAAGCAAAATATCCAGCTAAAGCCGGAATTACTGATAAAGACTGGTCATCTCATACATGGGGAGATAATGCGTGTTTGGGAAAAGATTTTAGTGATGCATCAGTTGCAGGACGCATTTGTTACAAATATTTAAATCAGGAGCTTAGTATAATAGGTGGATTTGATTATAATAAGATTGATAAAAGCAGACAGGAAAATCTTATGAAAATGTTTGTAACAATAACTGGAATAGACAGGGATACATGTCTGCGTGATTTGTGCGAATATAAGGTTATTGATGAAGATACAACAAATGAAATAACTGGTGTATACGAGGGAGAGTATGGCAGGTTTGACTTTGATAATATGGAAATATACATATTTAATGAGAACAGGAGCAATACATACCGTGTAACATATGATACTGCTGGATGGATTGATTTTAATCAGGGTGTTTTTGGTAAATACCTCGGTGAATGGCCTAAAGTAAGTAATTATTATAGCAATTTTCCGTATAAAGGATATAACGTTGCACCAGATAGAATTAATGAGAATGTATTCTGGTTTGGATACCGGAATAATCCTATTAGATCAGGCTTTATATCATCTAAAATTGATATCAGTGGAAATAATAACGAGTTCAATCAGGTTAATGATGTCTTAAAAACATACAATATAAATGATGGAAATATAGATATTGCTAAAATGATTCAATATGTTCTTGGTGGATATAAGAGAAATAAGGCTATAGAAAAGCTCAAAGTTCTTGAAATCCAGCCATCTGCTGATTATGATTATAATACATGTGATGGGGCAAAGTCTTTGCTTAAATATTTTAGTAATGCAAAGTTTAAAATAAATGTATCGGGAATTACAGAAAAGAATTATAAAAGATATATTGATGTTACGTCAGTTACTGTAAATGAACTTAATGGTATGACGGATAATATAGCCAATAAATACGATCTTGTTATTATAGGAGATGAACATTCTAAGAATCTTCTTAACATTAAAGGACTTATTAAGCAGAATAATGGTAATACTGTTGACAGCTATTATTATTCGCAGGGTGCAGTTATGAGTCTGTGGGATCGTTCAGGTAATGATACAGGAAAAGATGTTGCTTCGGCTGGAAATGATATAACTGAAAAGACTCTGGAAAAACTTAAAGAGTATATCAATATGGATAAACCAGTTATATTAGCCTCTGATATATACAATGCATCAACTAGTGGTGTCTTGGTTAAAGATAGTAATGGTAATTATACAAGAACAGTTGATACTAACATTTATTCTGTATTACCATATGCCAGAAGTGTAGGTAAAACTTCTAACATAACGGTAGAAGCTGCCTCAGATGCGGCTGTTTCAGATAATGACAAAATAGAATATAAGTTTAAACCAGTTATAAGACAGACTATTGCAGATACTGGCCTGAATGAGGAAGATAACACATTTACAGTTAAATTCAAGACAGATAACACATCTGGAAAATATAATGTAGAGTTTTATATTGATAAAGATGCAAACGGTGTGTTTGTAAATGCACATGATGACACTGGTGAGTTATACGCAGGTGGATTTAGTGATACGAATCCGGAAGTTTATACTTATAACAATAGATATATAACTGTTACGACAACAACATTACCAAAAGATTTAAGACCTTATTTACCTTGGAAGCTTGTTATTAGGGATGTAAGTACAGGATTGACGACTGAAACAACAGGAATATTAAGAATAAATGTACCAGACGAAAAGCAGGAAGATGTAAAGATATTACAGATAATGCCTGATATAGATAGTAAGCATGATTACAGTCTTAAGTTAAATGATTCTGATTTTATGAAATTGTTTAATGATGCAAGTGGCACAACTGGATTAAGAATAAATAAAAAGGATGTTGATATTGTAACTGTTAAGGAGTTGTGTGAAGGTGATAACAAAGGTAATGACTGGTATAAAAACAGCAGGTATACAGCAGGAACAAGCCTTAATAAAGATGGAGAAGATCTGCTAAAGGATTATACTATTGTTGTTCTTGGCTTTGCAGACGCATTTGACAATATTACGAACACACATGCTCTGGCTAATCTGCGTGATTATATAGAAAGTGGCAAGGCTGTACTTATGACTCATGATACTATCGGACAGTATTCATATACGGATGAGAATACTGATGAAACTGAAAGCTTATTTGAAGGAGATGATTCCGATATAAGAAGAGCAGTTCCGATAATGATTGATGACAAGATATCAAAGGGCTATATGTTCACAACTGCGTTCAGAAACATAGTTGGTATGGATATGTATCATGTTACGGTCGGAAAGGCTAAAGAAAATCTGTCTTACCAGCAGGGATACACCAATACAATAGTTACAAGATATGGCGTATTGCCAGGCTATGATTATAAAAATGATAATAATTATATATACAAATATAATCATAGAACGAAAAGAACGGTTTCATCGCTTCGTACCAATGCTGTTAATAAGATTAATGATGGACAGATTACCTCTTATCCATATACGATACCAGATAATCTGAATGTAGCAGAAACACATGCACAGTATTATCTTCTTGACCTTGAAAAGCAGGATGATACAGCAAGCAGTATAGACAGCGGCGGAGATGTGGTTGTATGGTATACATTAGGACAGGGAACATCTAAATATAGTGAGAGTGATTATTTTTCAGTAACTGGAAATGATGCGGCCAATAATTATTATATTTATTCTAAGGGTAATGTTACTTATTCTGGTGCAGGACATTCTACTATGAGTAAAGCCATAAGTGAAGATGAACTTAAACTCTTTGTTAATACTATTATATGGTCTATTAACTCTGGAAATAATGCACCTCAGATTAAGATTGAGAATGCCGTGATGACTGATGATGGCATATATGAAATGTATTCACTAGACGGTTCTATACCAGATATACAGTTCGTTGCAACTGATATAGATATGGGTTCAGACACCAGTGCGCTGATGTCATCAGGTGTATTTTACTGGGATAAGGATAAAGATGGTAATTATACTAAGAATAACGCAGACAAAGATGTTGTTATTCAGACATTTGATAAGGTGACAGAAGGTTTAAATGGCGGATATAATATATATAATGGCATAAGTGAAAAACTTATGTCGGCCAGATTCAACAAGTCAGGTGAATATACAAGGCTGGCGAGTCTTGTGTATAAGAGTGCAACAGCTTCATCAGATACAAATGTGAATCTCACATCAGAAAGTACACAGATATATAAAAATATGTGTGATGAGCTGGCAGATAAAGGCGTTATATATCTTGGAATGCAGGTATCTGATTCCAAGGGAGGAACTGGAAAGGCTGTTATAAGAGTTGTAAGGAGAGATTTGTTTAAGTTGAATTAGGACATTAAAAATTGCAGGCGATAGAGCAGACTATGATTTACTGTATAGGCAGTAGATTGTAGTCTGTTTTTATTGTGTTTGTAAAAGTATAAAGTGTTTATAAAAAGTAAAACAATACTTGCAATATTAATATTTTTATGATATATATAGTATATAAATATGCATATCATGGTAGAAAGGATAAGGTAGTTAATATGGAGATGTGCAATGCAATGAAAGAGTTCTTAGAAGGAGGCAGGCGCGAAGGACAGCGTGAAGGACGAATAGAAGGACAGCGCGATGGCAGGATAGAAGGAAAGGATGAAGCCAGACTTGACAGTATAAGAACTTTAATGAAAAAGCTTGACCAGACTGCAGAAGAAGCTATGGATACGCTTGATATAGCTGATGAGGATAAAGTAAGATATCGTAAGATGCTTGGCTTATAAGTTTGTTTCAGTGTGCTATGAAAGGTGCAAGTTATTTATAAGAAAAACACAGATGAAAAGTGCAAAAGTTAAGAAAGAGGGTGTAATGTATTGTTTAGCAGTATAACAACTGCAGCGTTGTGTGGTATAGATGCCCGTATAGTAAGTGTTGAGACTGATGTAGGAAGTGGACTTCCAACATTTGATATGAGTGGATATCTTGGTACGGAGGTTAAAGAGGCAAGAGACAGGGTAAGGATAGCTATAAAGAATACTGGAGTTGAATTACCGCCGCAGCGTATAGTGGTTAATATTTCGCCGGCAGATATAAGAAAAGAAGGAACAGGGTTTGATCTTCCTATAGCGATAGGCATTCTCGTATCAAACGGAATCATAGAAGAGGAAAAGGTTAAAGACACGCTTGTGCTTGGCGAATTAAGCCTTGATGGAACAGTCAATCCTGTC
>OHIM01000640.1_pt1 | contig 18502 bp, 18 predicted proteins | sample 1568271 | NCBI WGS metagenome assembly OHIM01 (sample SAMEA3879580, study PRJEB24766) | human gut metagenome | biome: human-associated habitat; feature: feces | place: USA | collected 1985/1987
TCTCTTAACTCTACTTTAATTTTTCTTATATTTTTAATAAATTAATTAATCAATCTTTTTCCATCTAACACCTTGTGGAGTATCTAGAAGTTCTATACCTTTAGCTTTTAATTCATCTCTTATTTTATCTGCTAAAGCAAAATTTCTATCTTTTCTAGCTTGTTGTCTTTCAGCTATTAAAGCCTCAATTTCTTCCTCTAAGTTTGCTTTAGTTGTTTTTTGTAGTATTCCTAACGGTAATCCTAATTCTCTTATTAACTCTAAGGCCTTTTCACATAACTCCTTAGATGAATTAATTCCTATATTACTATTAATATCTCTTATTAAATCAAATAAAACTGAAATAGCATCTGCAGTATTAAAATCGTCATCCATCTTTTCAATATATCTTTGTCTATAAGCATCTAACGATTCTAAATACTTAACTTCCTCATCATTCATTTTTTCAACTTTAACTTCTGATATTAAATTTTCTAAGTTTCCTATAGCATTATATAATCTTTCAATAGAAGCTTTAGCTGATTCTAATAATTCATTACTAAAGTTTAATTGAATTCTATAGTGTCCTGATAACATTAAAAATCTTATTACATCTGCATCATATTCCTTTAATGCATCTCTTGCTGTTAAGAAGTTATTTAAAGACTTAGACATTTTTTGATTATTAACATTTAAAAATGCTGCATGCATCCAATAGTTTGCAAATTTTCTTCCTGTTAATGCTTCACTTTGAGCAATTTCATTTTCATGATGTGGAAATGCTAAATCCATACCTCCAGCATGTATATCTATTGTATCTCCAAGTAAATTTTTAGCCATACATGAACATTCAATGTGCCATCCTGGTCTTCCTAATCCCCAAGGACATTCCCAAGCAGGTTCACCTGGTTTTTGTGCTTTCCAAATAGCAAAATCCATTGGATCTTCTTTTCTTTCATCAACATTTATTCTAGCTCCAGCTTGTAAATCTTCTAAATTTTGACCTATAAGCTGACCATAACCTGCAAACTTTTTAGTTCTGAAGTAAACATCTCCATTCACTTCATATGCATATCCCTTTTCTATTAATCCAGAAACGAACTTGATTATTTCATCAATATATTCTGTAGCTCTTGGATTAGTAGTAGCTCTTTTAATATTAAGCCCGTCAGCATCTTTATAATACTCACAAATATATTTATCCCCAATTTCTTTTACAGTCGTATTCTCTTCATTGGCCTTGTTTATCATCTTATCATCTATATCAGTAAAATTCTGAACAAAATTAACTTCATATCCTCTATATTCCATGTATCTTCTTATAGTATCAAAAACAATAAATGTTCTACCATTTCCTATATGAAAATAATTATAAACTGTTGGACCACAAACATACATGCTAACTTTCCCTGGATTTAACGGAATAAATTCTTCCTTTTTTCTAGTTAAAGAATTATATATTTTCATTTAATAATACCTCCTTTTTTATTTTTTAAATTCTATAATCTTATATTATTCTTTTCGAATTGAGATTTTACAGTCGTAACAACATCATCTATTTTTATTACTTCCATTTCACCATCTCTTAATTTAAATTCTACTTCGCCATCAGTTATTTTTTTACCTACAGTAACTCTCATTGGAATTCCTATAAGTTCTGAATCCTTAAACTTAACTCCTGGTCTTTCATTTCTATCATCTAATATAGCATCTACACCAGCTTTTCTTAATTCTTCATATAATTTATTAGCTATTTCCATTTGTGCTTCATCTTTAATATTTACTGGAATTACAGAAACATGATATGGTGCTACTGATAATGGCCATACTATACCATTTTCATCATGATGTTGTTCTATTATTGAAGCCATAGTTCTTGTAACACCAATTCCATAGCATCCCATAACAAATGGAGTATTCTTTCCATTTTCATCTATAAATGTAGCATTCATAGCTTCAGAATATTTAGTTCCTAATTTAAATATATGACCTACTTCAGTTCCTCTTGCTATAGTTACTTCAGCACCACATTCAGGACATTTTTCTCCATTTTCTATATTTCTAAAGTCTCCTACAGTTCCTTCAAAATCTCTTCCATAGTTAACATTTTTTAAGTGATATCCAGTTTCATTTGCTCCTGTTATCATGTTATACATATAAGTAACTTCTTCATCTACTAATAATAAGTCTACCTTTATTCCTACTGGTCCACCAAACCCAACTTCACAACCAGTTGCATTAGTATACTCTTCATGAGAAGCCATTATTATATCAGTTGAAGCTTTTGCTGCATTTGATACCTTTACTTCATTAACTTCTCTGTCACCTCTAACAACTACACCTACTATTTTTCCATCAACGTTAAACATTAGAAGCTTAACAGTTTTCTTTGGCGATACTTTTAAGAAATCAGAAACTTCATCAATTCCCCTGCTATCTGGTGTAGCTACTTTTTCCATTTCTAATAATTCTTCTACTTCTGCCTTTTCTGGAGTTGCTTCTGCTTTTTCTATATTTGCAGCATAATCACAAGCGCTACAGAATACTACATCATCTTCTCCAACTTCTGACTTAACCATAAATTCAGCAGAATTTGATCCACCAATTGCTCCTGAATCTGCAGCAACACACTTTGCATCTATTCCACATCTATTAAATATTTTTACATATGCATCGTGCATTTTATCATAAGATACATCTAATCCTGCTTGATCCTTATCAAAGCTATAAGCATCTTTCATTATGAATTCTCTCGATCTCATAATTCCAAATCTTGGTCTTCTTTCATCTCTATATTTTGTTTGAATTTGATAAAGATTAACTGGTAATTGTTTGTATGATTTTATTTCATTTCTAGCAATATCAGTAAAAACTTCTTCATGAGTTGGTCCAAGACAAAACTCTCTATTATTTCTGTCTTTTAATCTAAACATTTCATCTCCATAGACATCCCATCTACCTGATTCTTGCCATAATTCTGCTGGTAATACTGCTGAAGCTAAAAATTCTTGAGCTCCTGCTGCATTCATTTCTTCTCTAACTATATCTTCAATATTTTTTAGAACCTTTAAGCCTATTGGCATATAGTTATAAACACCTGCAGCCATCTTTCTAATCATCCCTGCTCTAAGCATAAGCTTATGACTATCTATTTCTGCCTCTGCTGGTACTTCTCTTAATGTTGATACTAACATATTTGACATCTTCATAATTATCTTCCTCCTGATTTTCTCTACATAATATCTTGTTGTTTTAATTGTTAATTACTATAGCATTAGAAATTAATAAATTGTGCTAGAACTTATTAATAAATTTTACCCTATTTTTATTTTTAAATAAGTCTCTTCTAGCTTTATTATTAATTTATTCTTGCATCCTTTTGTTTCTAAATAAAAAAAGTCCGTCCCTAATATAGAATTAGGGCGAACTTATATCCGCGGTACCACCTAAATTTGTGCTTTAATAATGATAACGGTGTTAAACCGATAGTTTTTACCTACAACTCAAAAGCTGGTTCAAAATCTATTGAAAATCTTACAGCCTACGGATTTTCTCTCTGAAAGGGCGATTTCTACTATTCTTCATCACTGCTTTAAGTAATATTTTTTTGATTAATTAATTATATAATCTTGAAAAAACTCTGTCAATAATAATAAAATTGAAATTAAACAAGCTTTTCTCCTAAAATTAAATCCTCTGGGGTTGTAACCTTAATATTAGTATACTCACCATCATAAAGATATACTTTATATCCATACATTTCTGATACCATTGTATCATCAGTAACAATTACTTTATCTTCTTTCACTCTTTTATGGCACTCAAAAATTTCATTAAATTTAAAAACTTGTGGTGTTTGAATCGCCATTAAATCTTCCCTATTAGGAGTTTTTATTGAAAAATTTCTTTCATCTTTGATTTTTATAGTATCTTTAGGCATTACACCTGGCGCGCATGCTCCATAAACAGATGCATACTTTATTCCATCATTTATTATTCTATCTGAAAGAAATGGTCTTGCACCATCATGAATTAATACTATATCAGTTTTGCTATTTTCCAAACTTTTTAATCCATTATATACAGAATCTTGTCTTTCATTACCACCTATAATTATTTTATCAACCTTAAGAGAATACTTTTTTAAAATATTTTCTTTAAAATATTCTACTTCTTCCTTTGATAAAACAACTACTATATTATCTATTTTTTTATTTTCATTAAACTTTTTAATTGTATAATAAATAATAGGCTTTCCTTTTATCTCAATGAATTGCTTGCTTACGGAAGCATTCATCCTTTTACCCTTTCCCCCTGCTAAAATAATAGCACTTATCATGAAATTTCTCCTTTAATTGTCCTTTGGTTTTGCAAATATCATTCTTCCAGCAGATGTTTGAAGAACAGATGTAACTATTACAAAAATTTCTTCCCCAATGAATTTTCTTCCACCTTCAACAACAATCATAGTTCCATCATCTAAGTATCCAATTCCTTGTGTAGATTCTTTACCATCTTTTATAACTACAATTTTCATTTCTTCTCCTGGAAGAACTACTGGTTTTATTGCATTAGCCAAGTCATTTATATTCAAAACAGGTACACCTTGAAATTCAGCAACTTTATTCAGGTTAAAATCATTTGTTATAACCTTTCCATTTAACTTTTGAGCAAGCTTTAATAGTTTACTATCAACTTCTGCTATTTCCTTAAAATCGCCTTCCCAAATTTCTGTTTCAATTTCTAGTTCTTTTTGAATCTTATTTAATATATCTAAGCCTCTTCTTCCTCTATTTCTTTTTAGAGAATCTGATGAATCTGATATATGACGAAGTTCATCTAAAACAAAACTAGGTATAACTAAAGTTCCTTCTATAAATCCAGTCTTACACAAATCAAAAATTCTACCATCAATTATAACAGATGTATCTAATACCTTTGCAGTACTCTTTATTGAACCTTTAGATTTCTTTTCTTTTTCCTTATCTCTTATATTATTCTTTTTAAATATAAGTAAAGTTGATGAAATATCATCCCTTTTCTTTATGAATATCTCTGCTCCAATTATTGCCGCTATTAACTCTAATAATACAAATATTATAGGTCCTATAGCAGGATGTATTCCTGAAAATATTCCTGAAAAAGGAGCTCCTATAAATGCTGCAATAATCAATCCTATTAAAGTTCCTACACTCCCAAAAATCAATTCTTGTGTACTTAATCGTTGAATATTTTTTTCCATTTTATCTATAGTACTTGATATTAATTTATATAATCCTGGTGAAATAAAATAAAAAATAATTCCGAATAATAACATACAAAAAACATAAAGTATTGTAGTTGCTACTGCACCTTTAATAATGTGGATTTTAAATCCTCTTCCAATAGCTAATACCCCTTCACAAACAATATATCCAATGACTAATCCTAAAAGAGTAAAAATAATCTTTAAACCTTTTTTAAACAAAAACTCACCTCCTATTAAAAGCTATACATAATAGTTATAAATAACCATTTTTTATTATACCATAATATTAATATTACTATTACTAGTATTTAAATTTTAAAATTAAATATTAATACCCCCTATCAAAATAAACACAGGTTGTTTATTATAATATTAAACAATACAGACAAGGGTTGTATTGACAAAATTGTCTGAAAATACTTATAATTTATATAAGGATTATATTTCTAAGGAGTTGAGGCAAATGAAAGACATTATATTTGATAGCTTTCAAAATGACGTCAGTGAATCTCTATTAAGACACAAAAGTATTCTCGATGTTCTAACTAAATATACTGAATCTAGTTCTAGAATTAACAGAGCAGTAGCTAAAGCTGTTACAAACTGTGGTTGCATTGAGATAAATGCAAAAAAGCAATGTCTGCCAAATGAAGACAACTCATTGGAAGATTTATCTAAGTGTTTAAAAACTCATGTAGATGGTTGCTTATGTGAAAACTGCCGTGAAGTTATAGAAAGAGAAATTGGTAATAATTTATTCTATCTTACTTCTCTTTGTAATCTTCTTGATATAAATCTTTACGACGTTCTATTGAAAGAAAGCGATAAAATTAACACCCTGGGTAAATTTACCTTTAGATAAATATATAAGCAGGTTTATACCTGCTTATATATTTTTACCAATATTTTATATTAATATTCTATTTATTAATTAAATTTCTTTCTTTAAGTGAATTTGTTCTTTTATTCTCTTTAATCCACTTCTTATTGCAGTCGCTCTAGCTTCTCCTATACCTTCAACTTGATCTAACTCATCTTTACTTGCAGTAATTACATATTTTAATTTACTAAAATGTTTTATTAAATTTTCAATTACATTAGTTGGTATTCTAGGAATTTTAAATAATATTCTATATCCCTTTGGAGAAATTAATGTATCTACTAATGGTACCCCACCAAATCCAAGTACCTTAGCTATAATTTCTAAGTCAACTAGCTCTTCCGAATTTAACTTTTGAATATCTTTATATATGCTATTATGATCTGCATTCTCTTCACAATAATCCCTTATTAAAAGTATTCCATCCCTTTCTATATATCTTATTAATTCATTAAGTTGCATAGAAATAAGTCTACCTTCATTACCAAGTTCTAAAATATATCTTTTTATCTCTTCAACTATTCTCATAACCATTTCAGTTCTTTGTATTGCAGTTACCACATCAAAAATAGTTGTCAAATCTTGAAACTCTAAGATATTTAAATTATTTATTACCCTTTCCAACACATTAACATACTTCTCTAAAGTTTGAATCGCCTGATTAGCTCTTGCTAATATGACACTACTATCTTGTAATATATATTTAATATCGCCTTTGTAGATTGTAATAATATTTCTTCTTTGAGATATTGCAACAACTATAGTATCAGTCTGTTTTGCAATTCTCTGTGCTGTTCTATGTCTCGTTCCTGTTTCATAGGTTGTTACAGATGGATCTGGTAATAATTGTGCATTCGCACAAACTATCTTTCTTAAGTCTTGACTTAATACTATTGCTCCATCCATTTTAGCTAGCTCATAAATATATGCTGGTGTATACTCTGAATTTATATTAAATCCACCATCCACTATATCCATTACATCTTCAGAATCACCTAAAACTATTAATCCACCAGTCTTAGCTCTTAGAATGTTTTCTAATCCTTCTCTCAAATTTGTTCCTGGACTAACTATTTTTAATATATTTTTTATTTCATTATCATCCTTAATTCTCATGCTAATCACCTAATCTATTAATTTCACATACTTTCTATAATAATTATATTCTACACCTATTTATATACATCTGCTATAACATCATTTAATGTTTTCATTGACATTATTTTTATGTTAGATATTTTAACATCTTTACTAAATGATCCTTTAGCTACATATACTTTTTTAAATCCCATTCTGGCTAATTCTTTAACTCTTACTTCTATAGATGGAACCTTTTTAAGTTCTCCTGTTAATCCTACATCTGCTATAAATGCAATATTAGCCTCTATTCCTCTTTGCTTTACAGATGAAACTATACTCATAATAACAGCTAAATTAATACCTTGCTCCCTTATTCGCATTCCACCAGTAGTCTTTATAATAACATTCTTATCATAAAGATTTATTCCACCTCTTTGCTCTAAAATAGATATTAATGTATTTAACTTATCTTTTCCTAAGGTTTCACCTATTCTAGTTGGATACGGAGTAAATGTTTTTGATACTAAACTTTCTACTTCTGTAATTATAGGTCTAGAACCTTCTTTTATAACTGTTAATGTACTTCCTGATACTATCTCCCCATCTTCTCTTTTAGTCATAAAGAATTCCGATGGATTATCAATAGAAATCATACCCTTTTCAGACATTTGAAAAAATCCTGTTTCTCCAGTACTTCCAAATCTATTTTTTGAACTTACAAGTCCTCTTAATTCCTCATCAGTATCGCATTCAATAATTAATACTGTATCAACTAAATGTTCTAACGCTCTAAGCCCAGCTAGTTCATCCGCCTTTGTCATTTGCCCAACTATAATTACGGCTCTTTGCCTTTTATCATCTTTTGCTATTCTTAAAAGTTCATTGGCACACTCCATTGTTTGAGTAGGAGATCCAGCTCTTGCAGGCAATGAATTCTCCATAGTAAATGTTTGAATACTATCTATAATTAATAAATCTGGATCTATTTCATCAACAGCAGCTACAACATTATCCATACTTGTTTCTTGAACAACCCATATATTATCATTAATTTTATCTAATATTCTATCCGCTCTATTTTTAATTTGACTATCACTTTCTTCTCCAGATGCATAAATAACTTTATGTCCACCTCTAGCAATATTATCTGCTACTTGTAATAATAAAGTTGATTTTCCAGCTCCTGGCCTTGCAGTTATTATAGTAATAGAATCCTTAACTATTCCTCCACCCATAACTCTATCAAATTCACTGATTCCAGTTATAATTCTATCACTTTTACTCGAAGTCACTTCCGCTAACTTTTTAATAGGCTTTTTAGATAATTGTCTTACCTTCACAGCTTCTTTAGCTGCCTTATTTTGTTGAACAACTTGTTCTTCATTAAATGTATTCCAACTACTACAATCTGGACATTTTCCCATCCATTTTGGTGATTCATATCCACATTCTTGACATATAAATACGGATTTTATCTTTGCCATACTTTCACCACTCTATCTATCTTTAAAATTTAATATTTTATAGTATCATATTACTAATACCTTAACCTTTTAAATTAAAAATTATATTCTAAATCACGTTAAAATAACTAAAAATAAAATTTAAAGTCTTACTTAAATTCCAATTTACTCTATATAATATAACATACTTAAAATATAAAAAATATAAAAAGTATAAAAATAAACCATAAGGTCTATATTAACTCTTATGGTTTATTTCTATACTTATTTCTATACTTTTTTCTATAATTTATTAATTTTCAATAAGCTTTGCTGCTTCTTTATCTACTATTACAGTAACATCTCTATGCATTTGTAGCATTGATGCTGGATTTTCAGTAGTAATTTTGCCTGAGAATAATCCTTTAATAGCTTCTGCCTTACTTTCTCCTGATGCAATAAGAATAATCTTTTTAGCTTTCATTATTCCACCTACACCCATTGTAATAGCTGTTCTTGGAACATCATCAATGTTGTCAAAAAATCTTGCATTTGCTTCTATAGTGTTTTCTGTTAAAGATATTACATGAGTACCAGCAGATAAGTGTTCATCTGGCTCATTAAATGCAATATGTCCATTATTTCCAACGCCTAAAAGTTGGATATCTATTCCACCTAATTCTATTATTCTTTTATCATATTCTTTACATTCAACTTCTAAATCTTTAGCTAATCCATTTGGTACAAATGTGTTAGCTACGTCTATATTTATATGATTAAATAGATTATCATTCATAAAATATCTATAGCTTTGACTATGTTCTGGATTTAGTCCTATATATTCGTCTAAGTTTACAGTTGTTATTTTTGAAAAATCCAACTCTTTATTTTCATACATTTTTATTAACTCTTTATACATTCCTATTGGTGATCCACCTGTAGCTAAACCTAAAATTGCATTTGGTTTTTCCTTTATAACCTTAGAAAACTCACTTGCTGCAACCTTACTTAATTCTTCATAACTATTAACAACTCTTAAATTCATAATACTTCTCCCTCTTTTCTTGAAATATTTACTTGTAAAGTAAATTTATCTGATTTATAAAATGCCTCTTCTAAAAATAAAAGCTTATCTGTATTAGTAAATGTTTTACTAACTACTTTCAATATTGGTGTATCAATTTCACACTCTAGTATTTTTCTTATTTCATCATCAACATTAACTGCTACTATAGATGAATTAGAATTTGTAATTATATATCCAAATCCCTCTAAAACCTTATATAAAGATCCTTCTAACATTTCCTTATTTAAATGACCACAATAATCTACCGGTATATATACAGTTTCTACTGCAATACATTCATTATCTACTATTCTTTTTCTTGATATTTTATATAATCTATCTAATATAAAAACATCCTGTATATCTTCATGTGTATCTATAATTTCAAATTCTACAACTTTAGTTTCTAATGATCTACCACTTTGTTTTATCATCTCAGTGAAACTCATCATATCTTTTTGGTTTACCTTTTGTTCACATACAAAAGTTCCCTTACCTTTTTTTCTTGTTAATATTCCTTCTTGAACTAACTCTCCGATAGCTTGTCTTATTGTCATTCTACTAACATCATAAATTTCACAAAGTTCTCTTTCACTAGAAATACATTCTCCAGCTTTCCAAACTCCACTAGCTATCTTCTTTATAAAATCATTTTTTAACTGATAATATACTGGTATTGGACTATTTTTATCTATCATATTATCACTCCCACTGTTATTATATGATAGATATATATAGTTGTCTATACCAGTTAGAAAAATTTTTTAATAAACAAATATGCATATTTATTTATTATTTGGAAATGCTATCTATATAAATTGCAAGGAGATGGTATTTTGATAGATAAATCTTATTTATATAATGTTCCTTCTAAAAACATTCTTAATAATTATAAACCAAAAAATATGTCTAATGACTCTTTAGACAATTATCCTATTGACTCTATAGAAAATATGGTTATAAATTCTAATTTAGATAATGATACTTCTATAAAATAACACTATCGTAATATCAAAAAAGTAAAAAAGTAAGGTATAACCTTACTTTTTTAAATTTAATATAACTCCTTTTATTCTTGTCATTGCTTCAATAGAATATTTTATACCTTGTACTCCTATACCAGATGACTTAACTCCTAAGAAAGGAAAATGATCTGGTCCTCTTTCAGTCTTATTATTTATTTGCACTGCTCCTACTTCTAATTTATCAGCTACGTAAAAAGCATTATCTAAATTATTAGTAAAGACTGATGATTGTAATCCATATTGTGATTGATTAGCTATTCTTATTGCTTCATCTTTATCTTTTACTCGTATTATTGGCAATACTGGCCCAAAAGGTTCATCCCAAGCTAATCTCATATCAGTTGTAACATAATCAAATAAGGTTGGATAAATAATATTCTTCTCACGTTTTCCACCTACTATCAAGTGAGCTCCTTTATTTCTAGCATCTTCTATAATATCCCATACAAAATCGGCAGCTTTTTCATCTATGAGTGGAACTATTGAAACATCTTGATTATTAGGATTACCAACTTTAAGTTTTTCTACTAACCCTTTTATTTTTTCTACTAATTCATCAGCTATACATTCTTCTACTAATACTCTTTTTACCGCCGTACATCTTTGTCCTGAATAAGAATATGCACCATCTACTATATTTTTTGCAGCTAAATCTAAATCTGCATCCCCTAAAACTATAGCAGCATCCTTTCCTCCAAGCTCCATTAATAATGGAACCATACTAGTTATTTTAGCTATTCTCATTCCAACTTCACTACTTCCTGTAAAATTTATAAAATCTATAGCAGGATGAGTAACTATATAATCTCCTATTTCACTTCCTTTTCCTGTAATAGTATTTAATACACCATCTGGTATACCTGCCTCTTGAAATATTTTAGCCAAATATAAACCACATAAACTTCCTTGAGTCGCAGGTTTTAAAACTACAGTATTACCGGCTACTAAAGCCGGTGCAATTTTAGATGCAGCTAAATTTATCGGATAATTAAATGGAGAGATTGCTAAAACTACACCTACTGGTTCTCTTACAACAATAGATAATTTCTTTTTATCAAATCCCGGGAAATTATCACTCTGAATACTTTCTCCATAGATACCTTTTGATGTATCAGCTGTAAACCTAATAAAATCTGCTGTTCTATTAATTTCTGACTCTACGCTCTTTCTATCCTTAGCAATTTCACGAATTAAAATATCACTTAAATCAACTATACGCTCTTGTAATAAATCTGCAGCCTTATATAATATTCTTGCTCTTTCATTAATAGGAGTTTCCTTCCATTTTTCTCTAGCATTAACTGCAATCTGTATAACTTCATCAACTTCTTCTCTTGTCATTGCGGGTACTTTTCCTACTATTTCTTGATTAATAGGTGATCTAATTTCAATAAATTCCTTACTTTTACTATTACACCATTGTCCATTAATAAGATTGCGAAACTTTCTTTCTTCTCCTACTAAATTGCTAAACATATTTTCACTCCTATTCTATAAGTATTTTTTTTATTTTTCCCTTCTAAATAGGTATTTATTAAATTACCTTTTATTTTTTAGCAAAAAAGGACTATTAAATTTAAGACCAAACTTCAGTCTTTAAATTTAACAATCCTTTTTACTATTAATACTTTATTAACTTCTATCTGTGTGAAAAAATTAATCCTTCATCTTTACATTCAACCCTTAATTTATCACCAACTTTAATTTCACCTTTTAATAGTTCATCACTTAATTTATCCACTATTTCTCTATTTATTATTCCCCTTAACGGTCTAGCTCCAAAGTCTAAATTCTTATTTTTAGTAACTAAGAATTTATTTAAATCCTCATCATAAATTAAATCAATATTTTTTTCTTTTAATCTATTGATAGTATCTTTTAGCATTATATTTACTATTTCCAATGTATCTTCTTCCTTGAGTTGGTTAAATACTATAGTATCATCTACTCTATTTAAAAATTCTGGCTTAAATGCTGTTTTTAATTCCTCTAATACTATTTCCTTAATTTTTTCATATTCTGCTTGTGTTGAATTTGATGCAGTATCAAATCCAACTCTTCTTTGTGTCTTTATTTTTTGAGCTCCTACATTTGAGGTCATAATAACTATTGTATTTTTAAAATCTATAGTTTTACCTTTTCCATCTGTTAATCTTCCATCTTCCATTATTTGAAGTAAAATATTAAATACATCTGGATGTGCTTTTTCAATTTCATCCAATAACACAACTGAATATGGCTTCCTTCTTACAGCTTCTGATAATTGCCCTCCTTCTTCATATCCTACATATCCTGGAGGAGCTCCAATTAATCTTGAAACAGAATGCTTTTCCATATACTCCGACATATCTATTCTAATTAAATTGCTTACTTTTCCAAACATAACTTCTGCTAAAACATTGCAAAGTTCTGTTTTACCAACTCCAGTAGGTCCGCAAAAAATAAAAGTTCCAATAGGCCTATTAGGGTTTTTAAGCCCTACTCTAGCTCTCTTTACAGCCCTTGTTAATGCTTTTATAGCTTCTTCTTGCCCAACAACTCTTTTTCTTAATGTTTCTTCTAAATTTAATAGCTTATCAGATTCCTTTTGCGTTAATCTTGCTACTGGAACCTTAGTCCAAATTGCTACTACTTTTGCAATATCATCTTCATCAACAATTTGTACTTCAGTACAACTATGAGTTCTCCATTCATTTTTAATTTTTTCAAACTCTTCTCTTAGTTGTTTTTCCTTATCTCTTAAATTTGCAGCCTTTTCAAAATCTTGATTTCTTATAGTATCTTCCTTTTCATTTATAATCTTTTCAATATCTAGTTCCTTTTGCTTAATTTCTGGTGGAAGAGTTAATCTTGAAATCCTAACCTTAGCAGCTGCTTCATCAATTAAATCAATTGCTTTATCTGGCATATATCTATCACTTATATATCTATCTGCTAAATCAACAGCCATATACAAAGCTGAATCGGTAATTTTAACCTTATGGTGAGATTCATATTTATCTCTTAACCCAAATAAAATATTTAAAGTCTCTTCCTTAGTTGGTGGTTCTACATTTACTGTTTGAAATCTTCTTTCTAAAGCTGCATCTTTTTCTATATGCTTTCTATATTCATCTATTGTTGTGGCACCAATACACTTTATTTCTCCTCTTGCTAATGCTGGTTTTAATATATTAGAGGCATCTATAGCGCCTTCTGCGCCTCCAGCACCAACTATAGTATGAATTTCATCTATGAAAATTATTATATCTTCTTCATTTTTTAATTCATTCATTACCTTTTTTAGACGCTCTTCAAACTCACCTCTATACTTAGCACCTGCAATCATTGATGTAATATCTAGTATTAAAAGCCTCTTATCCCTTAGACTTTCTGGTGCATCCCCAGATACTATTTTTTGAGCTAATCCTTCTATTATAGCGGTTTTACCAACGCCTGGCTCACCTATTAGGCAAGGATTATTCTTTATTCTTCTACATAAGATTTCTAAAACCCTTTGTGTTTCTTCATCTCTTCCTATAACTGGATCTAACTTACCTTCACTTGCGCTTTGTGTTAAATCTCTACTATATTGATCTAAAGCTGGTGTTTTATTTTGTTTTTTCTCTTTTGGGATGGATTTTTTATTCTCTCTAAGTTCATTTCCAGATATATATTTATCTAACTCTTGCTTAAGTGTACTTAAATCTACTTTACCACTTGTTAAAATAGTATAAGCAACACCCTCACCTTCATTAACAAGGGCCATCAATATATGTTCTGGATTTATAAAACTATGCCCATACTTTCTTGCTATATCTAAACTATCATCAAATAATCTCTTAGCCCTTGGAGTTAATAACATCTCTCCATTAGAAACCTCATCATCTCCAAATCCTAAATAATCTTCAGTCATCTTTCTTACTTTTTCAATAGTAACTCCTTTACCCGATAAAAGTTGACCTGCATATCCATTTTCCTTTAATATTCCCAATAAAACATGTTCAGTTCCAATATACCCATGTTTAAAATTTTGAGACTCTTGTTGTGCTTCTACTAAAACAACTTGTGCTCTTTCTGTAAACCTCCCAAAAATCATAGTGTCACCTCCAAATATAATTTAATATAGATTGCTATACAAATTATTATTAAATTGTGTAAATATGATCCAACCCTCTTTACCATAATTATTTTCTTATATCTATTATAATTATTATGATAAAATAACCATTATGATACCCTTAAGTATTTCTGCTCTTAGCTTATTTTTATCTTCAGCAGCTGATAATGTTCTCTCATTTATAGACATCTTAATAATTTCAAACTCTCTTTTAGTTATTATATTAGTGTCATATAAGTGTTGGATTAATAATACTGCCCCATTATAAGTTAGACTATTTCCTATAGCTTTATTTATTGCATCTAATTTTTTATCTTTACTATTATATTCTACTCTTTTGATTATTATATATCCGCCTCCACCCCTTCTACTTTCAATTAAATATCCTTTTTCAGTTGTAAATCTTGTTGTTAATACATAATTAATTTGAGATGGCGCACAATTAAACTTATCAGCTAATTCATTTCTTTGAATAACTACCTCCTTATTTTTCTCGTCTTCTATCATGTCATTAATAAACTGTGCTATTATATCTGAAATTCTTGCCACAATTTCACCTTCCTAAACGTACTTTGACCTTATTTGACTTTAATTATATATAATTTTTTTTTTAATGTCTATGTAATAATTATTTTATTTTAGGTAAATATACTATTGTATGTTAGACTAATAATAATTGCTATTACTACCTCCTATTGTATCCGAATTTATTTTTTCTTAAACCCTCCGCAATTATTACAAGCTAAATATTTTTACATAAAAAAAGAGCCGTCAAATTGACGACTCTAAAATTTTATTAAGCTTCAGCTGGAGCTCCTACTGGGCAAACATTTGCACAGTTTCCACAATCGATACATGTATCTGCATCAATAACGAATTGAGTATCCCCTTGGCTTATAGCGTTAACTGGACATTCTGCTGCGCAAGCACCACAGTTAACACATGAATCATTAATTGAATATGCCATTAAAAACACCTCCCCCATGTATTTAATTAATACAAATATTATTTTATCATACTAATTTTTCTTTTTAAAGGGAAAGTTAAAGTGCCTTTCTTTTAATAAACATATTCTTAATTAAATTACCATATACCCAGCATTCTCAATAGAAGCTATTATCTCATATATAGCTACACTTAAGCTATCATATACTAAATTAACCTCTTTTTTATTTAAATTAATTTCACACGCAAGAATACCATTATAATTACTAACCAGACTTTTAATTTTAATAATATCTTCATAGTTAGTTAAATTATAAATTCTAACTAGTGATTTCATTAATTATCCTCCTTAGTTACCCTTAATCAAATTCTTAATTAACTTTCTATCTTCTTCTGATTCTATTTCTAATTTTATATCATCATCATCTATAGAATCCTCATAATGCCCCTTTATAAGTTCAACATTTTCTATTTTAAACTCTTCTAGAACTTCTTCTTCACCTTTTTTAAGTTTAACCTTAACACTTTCTTTAACTGTATTATTTGAGAATACTTCTCCAGTTCCTTCGCTAGTCTTAACAATTGATCCTACCTTAGGCATTCTCTTTCTAATATCTTCATAAGTGCTTTGTTCATAATTTAAACAACACATTAATCTTCCACATATTCCTGATATCTTTGTTGGATTAAGAGATAGATTTTGCTCCTTCGCCATTTTTATAGAAACAGATGCAAAATCGCCTAAAAATGTTGAACAGCACATTGGTCTTCCACAAGGTCCAAGTCCTCCAAGCATTTTAGCCTCATCTCTCACTCCAATTTGTCTTAATTCGATACGAGTCTTAAATATTGTCGCTAAATCTTTAACCAACTCTCTAAAATCAACTCTTCCATCAGCTGTAAAATAAAAAATTACTTTATTATTATCGAATGTATACTCTACATCTATAAGCTTCATTGTTAATCCATGTTCTTGAATTTTTTTCAAACAAATATCAAATGCATCTTTTTCTTTATCTTTATTTTTAAAATGCTTATTTATATCCTCATCAGTTGCTATTCTTAAAACACTTTTTAAAGGTGCAACTATATCATTTTCACTTATTTCTTTTATTCCAATTACACATTCCCCAAATTCTATACCTCTTGCTGTTTCAACAACTACGTAAGTATCTTTTTGTATATTCATATCAACTGGATCAAAATAATATATTTTCCCAGCTTTTTTAAATCTAACCCCGACTACTTTTATCATTATTAACCCTCCATAAAGCCCATTAACATTACTCGTAACGTCATTGCCCAACTAACATTACTCTTAATATTTCTTCTTGCTTCTTCTATAGTCATTATCATGTTATTTAGCTTTCTAAAGGACATTTCTTTAGTAAGCTCATTTATGTCATCAATTTTATCACCATTTATAATAAAATTCTTATTTTCAACTTCCTTATGTATTAAAATATCCCTTATAAATCCCCCTAGAATATTTAATACTTCTTCCTTATTATCCTTTAACCCAATAAAATTTTCTTCATGTTGTAATATAATCTCAACATTATTTTTATTTAAATCTCTTATTAATTCTATTATCTTACTTCTAAGTTCTTTTAAATTATTATCATTAAAATATCTATCTACTCTTCCTGGAATTCCCTCACTAAATGCTATAGCTGATTTTATATCATTTTCATTAAAATCGAATTTTTTAATTCTTATATATTCATATAATTCTTCCTTAGTTAAAGGAGTTAACTTATAAATTTCACATCTAGATTTTATAGTATCTAAAATTAATTCCAAGCTTTCACATAATATTATTATGTGAACTCCTATCGGCGGCTCTTCTATAGTTTTTAAAAGTGCATTTTGAGCTTGAATAGTTAATTTATTTCCTTCATGTATTATAATTACCTTCTTTTCTCCCTCAAAAGGCTTTTTTGATACTTCTTCAATTATATTTCTTACATCATCTACTCCAAAGGATGCTTTACTACTACTATAATTTATAATATCAACGTATTCTCTATCAAGTTCGCCATTTAATATTAACTTAGCTAATATATTAGCTAAGTTACTTTTTCCTATTCCATCTTCTCCTGCTATGAGGTGAGCATGAGAAAGAGTATTATTCATACATCTATCTTTAAAATTATTAATCAAAGTCTCATATCCTATAAATTTTCTCACACCATCACCTCCTTATTAACTTACTTATACCTTGTAAAATTGATCAACATCTAAAACAAATACTGTAGCTCCTCCAACTTTAACTTCAATTGGATAAGGCATATACATTCCTGAGCCACTTCCAATAGTGCTTGGAGTAGGTGCAGAAACCATTTCTCTTCTTCTCTTACACACATCTTCTATTACTTTAACTACTTCTTTAACTACTTCCTTTTCAACCCCTATCATTAAAGTCGTATTACCTGATTTTAAAAAACCTCCAGTTGTAGCTAACTTAGTTACCCTAAAATTTTTATCAGTAAGCTCTTCAATTAAGTCTATAGCATCATCATCTTGAACTATAGATATTACTAACTTCATAACACGTCCTCCTTACATCTCTACCCTAAATTCAAATTTATGTTTTAAATAATTATATCATTATTTATAACCCTTAACCAAACCTTATTATTGCTTTAATTTCATAAGTTATATAATTTACTTTTTATTTAAATTTAATATTATACTTTAAAACAAAATCATTTATAATCCTTTAAAATTCTCTATAC
>OHIM01000662.1_pt1 | contig 18028 bp, 9 predicted proteins | sample 1568271 | NCBI WGS metagenome assembly OHIM01 (sample SAMEA3879580, study PRJEB24766) | human gut metagenome | biome: human-associated habitat; feature: feces | place: USA | collected 1985/1987
TTTCTCATATATGCTGTCGTCCGTACGTTAAGAATGTGTGTTAAACAACAATATTCCTACTTAGTTCCTGTAGAACCGAATCCGCCATCTCCACGAACTGTATCACTTAATTCCTGCACTTCATTAAAAGCAGCTGTTATATAAGGAGCAAGTACAATCTGTGCAACTCTGTCACCTGGTTCTATAGTAACAGCGGCATCAGAGTGGTTGTATAGGGCAACTATTATCTCTCCCCTGTAGTCAGAATCAATAACACCTACTTTGTTGGCAGGAGCAACACCCTTTTTGCATGCCATACCGCTTCTTGCATAAATAAGACCAACAAGACCAGCGGGTATCTCCATGGCAATACCTGTTTTGATGAATTCAGTTGTGCCAGGTTTTATAGTGACTGCTTCTGTCATACCTGAATAAAGGTCTGCACCAGCTGAGTATTTAGTTCCGTAAGTTGGTATAATAGCATCAGGTGTAAGTTTTTTAATATTTACATTTTGTTTCATAAAAATAAATCCTCATTTCTATATATTGTGATTAGCATAAACAGCTTTAGTAACCATCAGCTATGACTACATGCCCCTCCTTAAGCGAGGTCTGTACATCAATAGTTCTCTGGTTAGATGATCCTTTGAATTTTAACATCATATCCTTTAGTTGTTCAACAAACTTCCCATCAACACATATGTCGATGAAAGACAGCATTCTTGCAGTCTCTGGGTATGTGTTATACATACGCTCCATAATATCTTTATCAAACAGATAGCCTGTAAAACACCATATATTCTTATCAGGATATACCTGTTTTACTCTTTCTAATAAAGGAAGAAGTCCTTTCTGGTTAGCTGGCTCGAAGGGCTCACCACCAAGAAGAGTTAATCCTGCTATATAAGAAGGCTTCATTGATTCTATTATTTCATCAATAGTTTCATCAGTAAATGGCATGCCATAATTAAAATCCCATGCAACCTCGTTAAAGCAACCCTTACAGTGATGAGTGCAGCCACTTACAAATATACTTGTTCTTACGCCGGGACCATTGGCAATATCATTATATTTTATTTCAGCATAATTCAAAGTGTACAGTCCTTTCTGTGAATAAATTTACCTTCATGCTTAGTACTGATTGCTAACTTAAAGCAGGTAAAGGTCAATTAATATGTATAATATCATAAAAAGGACAATCTTAACAGTAGTTAGCAGATATTAATGTGAGTATAATAAGATATAAGTTAAATATGAAAAAAAACCGGTAAAAACCCATATTAATACAGTTTTGTTGTGTTAAAAATGGTTTGCACAGTGGAATAACAAGGAGGAATAAAGCATGTTAGATATTTATCTGGATAAGTTATATAGGTATCCAAGAATTCAGGAATGCGTCAGTGTAGCAGTTCCATTTAAGAAAGGTGAACTTAAAAGCATATCAGAGATAGCAGTATTACAGAATGGAAAGGAATGCATTATACAGCCTGAAGTGACATCAAGCTATGATGATGGAAGTGTTAAGTTTCTGTTTATAAGCTTTATGGCAGATCTCCCAGCTAACAAGCGCACAAAAGTGATTCTTTCTGTAAGTAGTGAAGAGTATGATAAAGCTGTAGAAGCTTCTAAGCTGTCTTATGATAATCCTATTGAAAAGGATGTAAATGTACAAAAAGCTGCAGTGTGTGTAAAGAAGACAGAAGCAGGTTATACAGTAAACAGTGGTGAATTAGAGTTTGATGTATCTGATAACTCTGAAAGTATATTTACAAAGTTAGTTGATGGAAGAAAGATATATACCGAAGAGAACTTTGAAGGACCGGTTTTAAAGGACCGAGAAGGAAATGATTATAAGATGTCTATAGGAGAGTGGCGTGTAGTAAAGCCAGGTCCTGTAGAGGTAACACTTTCAGCTAAGGCTTATAATGTTGTTGAGGCTGATAAAGGCGGAAATACAGCTTCTATAGATAAAGAAGATATAAAATATAAGAAAATAGAGTCTGAGATACGAATCACAGCCTATGCAGGAAAACCATGGGTAAACATATCATATAGAATAATCAATACATCAGACGAAGAACTTAATATAAAATCACTAGTATTTTATATTAAGAAATCAAAGGACAGCAGGATAACAGATAAACTTGTACATATAGATATGGCAGCTGGCAACGATTCAACTGGATGTGGAGATATTCTTACAGACAATTCTAAGAACAATGGACCTATATTTATGACAAGAGGAATAGGAGAGCTTGATATGATAGAACACAGGGCTCCTGTTTCAGATATCAGGACTATAGTTGCCACTTCAAACTATAAGACAAGCTTTATCATAGGTAAGAATGGTGAAGAAGTAAATGAGACAATAGATGACAGCTATCTTATAAAAGAGGCTAATGAACATTATGCAGAAGTGTTATATGGAACATTTATGGCTGACTATACAGATGCTGATGATGGATTCTGCGTAACAGTGCATCAGGCACAGCAGAATTATCCTAAGGCAATCAAGTCATGTGCAGATGGTGTAGCGGTCATGCTTGTGCCAGAGGGCGTAGGTGAGATAACTATGCAGTCAGGTATGGCAAAAGAACAGAACTTCCTTATACACTGGCATAGTCCAGAAACTCATATATGGGAGATAGATAACAGAAGTCTTATATATCAGATGCCAGACAGACCATATATAGCACCTCAGATATTTAAAGAGTCTGGTGCAATGCTTGATGTATTTCCTGATAAATATGATGAAGATGTGGAAATAGCACTTATGGCAAAAGCAGATGGACATTCAAGATGCTATGGTATGCTTAACTGGGGTGATACAGTAGATATGGGATACACAGTCCAGGGAAGAGGTGGCGGAAAACCAGTCTGGAGCAACAATGAATATGACTATCCGCATGCCTGTGCACTTATGTATGCTAGAACAGGAGTAAGAAGATTCCTTGATTATTTGATAGTAGCAGCAAAACACTGGATGGATGTTGATATATGCCACTATAGCAGCAATCCTTTAAGAATCGGGGGACAATGGGAACATACAGCAGGGCATTGTAAGAATGGTGTTATGGTATGCTCACATGAATGGGTTGAAGGTCTTCTTGATTATTATCATTTTACAGGAGATGAGAGAGGATATGAGGCAGCTGTTGGAATCGGTGAAAATGTCTTAAGACTTCTTGAAACTCCGATGTATCAGGTGCCAGGTGAAGCCAATGCAAGGGAAACAGGCTGGGCACTTCGTACACTTATAGCACTTTATGTAGAAACTAATGATAAGAAATGGCTTGCTAAATGCGACTGGATCATAGACAGCTTCAAGAAATGGGAAGAAGAATATGGAGACTGGTTATCACCATACACAGATAATACAGCAATAAGAGTAGGTTTCATGATATCAGTTGCAGTCGGAAGTGTTATGAGATACTACAGAGTATTCCCAAGAGAGGATGTAAAACAGATGTTAATACATGCGGTGGATGATCTTGTAGAGAACTGCTATATGGATAACGGACTGTTCTACTATAAGGAACTTCCTAGTCTTGCAAGAAATGGTAACAACACACTTCTGCTTGAGTCACTTGCGATAGCTTATGAGCTTACAGGAGATTCCTCATATTTGAAGTATGGACTTAAAACATTCAGAAAAGCCATAAATGAAACATCTGGTGGATCAGTAGGCGTAAAGACAATAACAGACGATGCTGTCATATGTAAGGGTGATTCAGGAAAAGGCTTCGCACAGAGCTTTATACCACTGACTACATTTTATAATGCTATAAGTAAGAATGATATGAGCTTCTAATTGTTCTTGTTCTAATTGTTCTTGTTATAATTAATCGTACAATCTAGTACATCGTTTCGTAAATAACTATACCAATCGCGCAGGCAAGTGAAAGGTGTAGTTATTTCGAAAACGATGTACTAGTATCACATTAATAGATTATATAAAATAAGAGAGCCTCTGTAATGGTAGTATTTATTTATTATACAGTAATTATTATCATTACAGGGGCTTTTGTATGAGGTAGAAGCTTAAATAGAACTTATAATTCAAGCTTAAATTGAACTTATAAGTGACATTTGGGCATTGATATGTTAAACTGAAATAAATCTGTAGATTTTAAATAGCATGATGTATGAATATAGTAAGACATATAAAATATTCAAGATTAAACACGCACAGAAAAGAAGTTTAGTGATAAATGAGCGTAGAAAAGAGGATTAGTGTGAAAAATAAGATTTTTCACACGCAAGAATGGAGGATTATTATGAGAATAGGTATCAGAGCACATGATGTTGCATATGCACCACTTGATGAGCTTATCCCTAACATACATAAGCAGGGATTTCATTGTATGCATATAGCACTTTCAAAGTCTATAAAGGAGTTTAAGCCGGGAGTTGAGACTATGACACCTGGACTTGCTATGTATATTAAGGAGTTATGTGCAGAAAATAAGGTTGATGTGGCAGTTCTTGGATGCTATCTTAATCTTTGCAATCCTAATCCTGAAAAGCATAAGGAGATAGTCGAGAAGTATAAAGCACATATAAGATTTGCAAGTATACTTGGATGTGGAGTTGTTGGAACAGAGACAGGTGCTGTCAATGAAGAGTACAAGTATGAACCAGCGAATCATTCAGATGAGGCACTTCAGTGTTTTATAGATAACCTAAGACCTATAGTTAAATATGCAGAACAGTTTGGCGTTATAGTAGCTATAGAGCCTGTATGGAAGCATATAGTCAACACAGTTGAGAGGGCAAGAAAGGTGCTTGATGCTATAGATTCTCCAAACCTTCAGATTATATTTGACCCTGTTAACCTTCTTTATACAGGAAACATTGATAAACAGGATGAGATTATAGAAAAAGCATTTGACCTGTTATTAAAAGATATCGCAGTAGTCCACTGCAAGGATTATGTAGTTGAGAACGATGAGCTTAAGTCAATAGCAGCAGGAACAGGTGGACTTAATTATCCACTATTGCTTAAGAAGATCAAGGAATATAAGCCATATGTTCATTGTACACTTGAGAATACTGTTCCAGAAAATGCAGTGGCAACAAGAGAATTTATGGAAAAGTTATACGCTGAGGTATAATTATAACCATTAACGAACGAACAGTCATGCGAAGCAGGACGAAAGAGCGCGATAGCGCGGGTTCGTGAGTATAGGAGCAGATAAAGAGTAAATTATAATATAATAAAACAGTCATATACAGGCTGTGCACCCGGATTATAGATACACGAGGGGGAGAGATTATATGCCAGAGAGCAATATAGAATTAGCAGGAAATAAGAATATTAAGACAAGCGAAGTAGAAAAATCAGTGGATACGCCGGCAGATTTTACAAGCCCTGAGGAGCTTTATAATGACCTTATAGAAAAAGTTAAAATGTACCATCCATCATCTGACCTTTCAGATATAGAACGTGCATATAAGGTTGCAAAAAAGGCTCATGAAGGCCAGTTTAGAAAGTCAGGTGAGCCATATATTATACATCCACTTTGTGTTGCTATTATATTAGCAGAGCTTGAGCTTGATAAAGAGTCTATTATAGCTGGTCTTTTACATGATGTTGTTGAAGATACTGTTATGACAAGTGAAGATGTGGCAAAAGAATTCGGCGATGAGGTTGCACTTTTAGTAGATGGTGTTACAAAGCTTACACAGCTTAACTATCAGCATGACAAGATAGAAGTGCAGGCAGAAAACTTAAGAAAAATGTTTCTTGCTATGGCTAAGGATATAAGAGTTATTCTTATAAAGCTTGCCGACAGACTTCACAATATGCGTACAATGCAGTACCAGTCACCAGCAAAGCAGGTGGAAAAGTCCAGAGAGACTATGGATATATATGCTCCTATAGCACATAGGCTTGGTATATCTAAGATTAAGGTAGAATTAGATGATCTTTCCATGAAATATCTTATGCCTGATACTTATAATGACCTTGTAAAGCAGGTGGATATCAACAGACCGGGTAGAGAAGCATTTATAAAGAGCATAATCAAGGAAGTCGGTATGCATATAAGCAATGCCGGTATAGAAGCAGAGATAGATGGAAGAGTTAAGCATTTCTTCTCAATCTATCGAAAGATGGTTAACCAGAATAAGACACTTGATCAGATATATGATATATTTGCAGTGCGTATTAAGGTTGACACAGTTAAAGACTGTTATGCGGCTTTAGGTGTAATACATGAGATGTACAAGCCTATTCCAGGAAGATTCAAGGATTATATAGCTATGCCGAAGCCTAACATGTATCAGTCACTACATACAACACTTATAGCATCCAATGGACAGCCTTTTGAAGTACAGATAAGAACATATGAAATGCATAGAATAGCAGAATATGGTATTGCAGCTCACTGGAAGTATAAAGAAGGCAAAACAGGTGAGACAAACAAGAGTGAAGAGGCCAAGCTTAGCTGGTTAAGACAGATACTTGAATGGCAGAGAGATATGTCAGACAATAAAGAATTCTTATCATCTATTAAGAATGACCTTAATCTGTTTTCTGATTCGGTATATTGTTTCACACCTACAGGAGATGTAAAGACACTTCCGGCAGGTTCTAACCCTATAGACTTTGCTTACAGTATTCATAGTGCTGTAGGCAATAAGATGGTAGGTGCAAGAGTTAACGGAAAGCTTGTTAATATTGATTATGAGATAAAAAATGGTGACAGAATCGAGATTATAACTTCACAGAACTCAAAGGGACCAAGCCGTGACTGGTTATCTATGGTTAAGTCCACACAGGCACGTAACAAGATCAACCAGTGGTTTAAGCAGGAACTTAAGGAAGACAATATAATAAAGGGTAAGGAGCTTATATCAAACTATTGTAAAGGAAAGGGCATAGTTCTTTCAGAGATAAATAAGCCTGAATTCGTAGAAAAGGCCTTAAGAAAATATGGCTATAAGGACTGGGATTCTATCATGGCTGCCGTCGGACATGGAGCTTTAAAAGAAGGGCAGATAGTCAATAAGCTTAATGAAGAATACTTAAAGACAAAGAAGGCTGAGATTACAGACAAGCAGGCACTTGAACAGATAGCAGCAAGTGAAAGCAAGGAAAAGGAGAATGATAATAAAAAGGGCAAGGGTGGAATCGTTGTTAAAGGAATCCATGATGTTGCGGTCAGATTCTCCAGATGCTGTAATCCTGTTCCAGGTGATGAAATAGTAGGCTTTGTTACAAGAGGAAGAGGTATCTCAATCCACAGAACAGACTGTATCAACATACTAAACTTCCCGGCAAGTGAGCGTGCAAGACTCATAGAAGCAGAGTGGGAACAGACAGAGAACAAAGATGAAAAATACAGTGCCGAGATTAACATATTTGCAGGTAACAGAAAAGGTCTTATTGTTGATATATCAAGATTGTTTACAGAAGCTAACATAGACGTAAGATTCATGAACAGCCGTGTAAACAAGAAGAATATTGCAACTATTAACTTAGGATTTGTGGTATCAGGTAAGGAAGAGCTTAACAGACTTATCGACAAGCTAAGAAAAATAGATGGTGTCACAGATATTGAGAGAGCTACGGGCTGATAAAGACAAGTACCGGCAGAATTAAATAGCAATAAGATGTAGATTTGTAAATATAAGCTATCATAAAAAGCAAATAATGATAAAATATTAAAAATAATATTAGAAATGCCGTATGCCGTTATTGAAAAAGCCGTTATCAAGTAGGAGTTGATAACGGTTTTTTGATAGCATATAATTATTGTGATGTGAGTGTCAAAAGTAAATTCTGTTACTCACTGATGTATCAGGATTGCTACATTGCTATGCAATTCACTTACATCATTAAATTTAAATATAAAATAAAGTGATTAAAAGGGGAAGATATGTATAAAATAGATTCAAGAATATTAGGAATGGTAGGCACTAACTGCTATCTGTTATGTAATATGGATATTAAAGAGTGTGTTCTTATAGATCCAGCAGACAGCCAGGATGAGATAAGCAGAATGATAGATGAATCAGGATGCAGCCTTAAGGGAATATTGTTAACACATGGACATTTTGACCATATTATGGCAGCAGATGCCGTAAGAGATAAATATGATGTTAAAGTATATGCATCATGTGATGAGAAGAATACACTTGAACAGCCACATATTAATCTTGGTGAAGCATATGGGCTTAAGCTTTCAGTAAAAGCAGATGTATGGCATAAAGATGGCGAAATACTTAAACTTGCAGGATTTGATATAGAAGCACTTCATACTCCGGGACATACAGAAGGTGGAAGCTGTTATTATATAAGAGAAATAGGAGTGCTTTTTTCAGGAGATACATTATTCTGTGGCTCAGTTGGAAGAACGGATTTTCCTGGAGGTAGCATGAGTGAAATAGTGCGTTCAATAAAAGAAAAAGTAATGGTACTTCCTGATGATACGAAGGTATATCCGGGACACGGAGAAGGCACAAGCGTTGGTTATGAAAGAGAGAATAATCCGTTTCTGGTGAATTAAGATTTTCAATTTAGAATCGATTTATAAATTTTATATTTTATGTATAAATAGACTAGACAGAATATTTAATATTGTGTGCAGGTGGTGTTTTTTGGGAAGCTGTATACAGAGAGGAATAATGATGATATATATTAAAATAGACGATAATACATTTTATGATGATGCCATAGTGCTGGTGCGTTCATTCTATCCCAGAACAGAAGTTACAGCATATAAAGAAAGCGATAATTCAAGAAATAATCCGAAAGATAATCATAAAGACAGTACAGAAGAGAATCTAAAAGATAATCATAAAGACAGTATAGAAGACGATTCAAAATATACATCAGTGGATATTATTGATACGATTATAGATATAAAGGTACCAGATGTTACAGGACTTAACAAAAGCCAGATGCATGATAAGTTCAAGTCATATCTATACGACTATCTTAGTAAAAAGACCGGAAAGACACTTCCATGGGGATATCTTACGGGAGTGCGCCCAAGTAAGATAGCATATATGATGCTTGAAGATGGTGAAAGCGAAGAAACGATAAAAAGACATTTTATGGATAAGCATAAGGCAAGTGAGCAGAAAGCAGAGCTTGCACTTAAGGTAGCCAGAAAAGAAATGGATATACTAAACCGTATAGACTATAAAAATGGTTATAGTCTGTATATAGGAATTCCATTCTGCCCAAGTATATGCTTGTATTGTTCATTTTCATCATATGCACTTGGAGCCTATAAAGATTACGTTGATAGTTATCTTGATGCACTTATTAAGGAAATGAAATTCGTATCAGGAGCCATGAAGGGGAGAAGACTTGATACAGTATACTTTGGTGGTGGTACACCAACAACGCTTAGTGCAGCGCAGCTTGACAGACTGATAACAGAACTTAAAAGACTGTTTGATATAGATGGATGTCATGAATTCACAGTAGAAGCAGGTCGTCCAGATAGTATAACACTTGATAAGCTTAAGGTGCTTAAGAAACATAATGTTGGAAGAATCTCTATCAATCCACAGACGATGAATCAGAAAACGCTTGATCTGATAGGCAGGAAGCATACTGTAGAACAGATAAAGAATGTATACAATATGGCAAGAGAAGAAGGCTTCGATAATATAAATATGGATATAATACTTGGTCTTGTCGGTGAGGATGTTGACGAAGTAAAGCATACACTTAGCGAGATACAGGCTATGAATCCGGAAAGTCTTACGGTACATTCACTTGCCATAAAGAGAGCAGCCGCACTTAATATATGGAGAGATAAGTACAAGCAGCTGTCAACAAAAAATACGGATGAGATCATAAGAATGACAGAGGAAACAGCAAAAAAGCTTGATATGGAACCATATTATATGTACAGACAGAAGAATATGGCTGGAAACTTTGAAAATGTAGGATATTCAAAGGAAGGTAAGGAGTGTATATATAACATACTTATTATGGAGGAAAAACAGACCATAATAGCATGTGGAGCCGGAGCAAGCAGCAAGGTTGTATTCCATAATGAGTCGGATGATAATCATTCAGTAAGGATTGAGAGAATAGAGAATGTCAAGGATGTAAGGAATTATATCAGCAGAATAGATGAGATGATTGAAAGAAAGCGGGAATTCTTTAAAGATAACCAGTTCTAGGAAGATATAAAATATAACAGTTGTGAGTTTGTCAGATAAAGTACATAAGTGGGGCGAAGCATTAAGAGACATGTTCTTAATGCTTACATCCCACTTATTGTTTAATATTTAAGCGGGCAAAAAACTACTGTAGCTTTTTTTTAATGACCTCTCTTTTATCAATATCAATATCAAGTATGTCCATAGCTTCATCAGCAGATTTGCCAAGCTTTGTCATGATATTTTTAATGGCGGCGATATGTCCTTCCTCAAGTCCAGCGGAACGTCCTTCCTTAAGTCCAGCGGAACGTCCTTCCTCAAGTCCAGCAGCACGTCCTTCTTCAAGTCCAGCAGTGCGGGCTTCTTCACGGAGAATCTCCATAACGCCTTCTTCATCGTATTCAAATATACTCACATCAATCACCTCTTCTCTATGCTTTATAAAGAAATCTGATAGAATATCCTCTTTTATACATTCATCTACAGCTTCGATAACTGATGTCCTGACATCCAGACCGGATAAATCCATTTTATTACGTACTTTAGTGACAAAAGTCATATAATCTCTGAGTGACTTGCAGCGGTTTAATATGTTATCCGTGAATAATCCGTTTATGGCTGGTCTGATATTATTATCAAAAAAGTTGTCATCAGTAGTGCTATGTATAATATCAGTTGCCTCTTCAGCAGGATTAAGATTAATAACCGTAACGATTAACTCAAGCTCTGGATGCTTTGTAGGATGTTCAAACATATCTGACAGCTTAAGAATTTTAATACGCTCTTTCATACGTTCTCTTCCATTATAGAATGTAATAAAATGTGGAGTTGGAATCTTAAGCATACTTCTTTTATGAAGCATATTATTAGGAAATATATTCCTGTATACTTCTGAGCCATAGTGTAAGAACCTTAATGGCATATTAAAATTAAGTGATGACTGCTGTTCAAACATATATAACTCATAGCTGAATACAAATGAGGCATCATTCTTATACTTCATATACACGCCACCTTTTAGCGTTGTTATGCTAAGATTATCAGTGTCTGTATGAGATGAGTTATTCAGGGCATTGTATAAATCCAGTAAATTCTTTTTATCTGAATATAATAGACAAAATACGTTATCACTATATCGTTTGGTTGTAGTAGAGGAGCTACTATCATTTTTAATAATTATATTGTTATCAGTGTTTTTGTTGTAATAATTATTATCTTTATCGTTAATTTTCATAAGCAAAATCTCCTTAAAACTTCATTTATTCAATAAGTAAAATTAACAACAGGCAATTCTGCTATGAAATCATATATATTTTAACATGTGGTCAAATATATAACAAGTGAGTTGTTACATCAGGTACATCATATGATAAAATGATCATAATATAGAATCATGCCTTGTTGTGTATATATGGGTAAAATCTGATAATAAAATGGCTGTACTGAATCCAGTGTGATACATAAGAAATGCGTAATATAGAAATTTAATATAAGTGTATAATACACATTCAAGACTTAATTAAGTATAGTTATACTATATAATGTGTAATTTGAAATGTCAATATATATAAATAAAAAATCTTTTATTTATTATTAAATGATGATACAATATGAATATATTTGTATTGGAGATATAGAGTGTTAAAAGTTTCTGGAATGAGGGAAAACACTTGATTAAAAAGAGAAGAAGGCTGGGGAAATGAATTCAGAAATATAAGCAGTATATACATTCCTGCAAAAGAATTCTATCTAACAGATACAATTAAATTATGGTAGGTTTTTGTTAAAACCAGTATAAAAAATATACCCACCAGTGTTTATGTATCAATATACATAGTTCACTGGTGGGTATTGTGCAAGATATGTATATGATAGGTGATAGAAGATAGGAGAGAAATATGCCATTAGAAAAAGGTGGAAGAGCAGATAAACAGGGGAATAGTTATGAGATTAATTGTGTGATATATGAACTGCTTAAGGTACTTGATGAGGTGAATTACAGTGTTGTGATAGAAGCACTTGGGGAAGATGAAGCAGGGACAGACATACTTGTAACAGATATGTCCGGACACAGGGAACATCAGCAGTGCAAGTCAAGAAATGCAAGTAAAGAAAGCTGGAATATGTCAGACCTTAAGGCAAGAGGTATATTAGAAGCATGGAGAAAACAGCTTAACAGAGATAATGAGAGAAGAGTTGCGCTTGTAAGTCCATTGGCATGTACATTTTTATATGATATGCATAAAAGAGCTGTCAATACAAGTGGAAGTGCAGAGGATTTTTATAAGATACAGATAGCAAAAAGCAGTACAGAGTTCAATAAATTTTATAAAAGCTTCTGTGAAGAGATGGGATTAAGAATAGAGCAGAAAAATACAGAGGCTGACAGGAAAGAAACAGATGAACGTCAGGACGATAGTAATGAGAATAATAACTATAAAAATGTTCTTAAAAGTATAGAATGTCTTAAAAGAATATCATATAAACAAATGTCTGAATATCAACTTAACGAGTTCATAAGCATGAATATACGTTACCGGTTTAGCAGCGAGGAAAGTAAAGTGTATAATGCCTTGGTTTCCTATGTTGTTATGGGTGATATATTAGGGCAGGAGCTTACACAGCAGAAGATAATGGATTATCTTAATGAACAGGGGATAATATTTAGCCTTAGGGATGGTGATAAGAGGATTGCACCAAGAATAAATGAGCTGAATGAAGAATATAAGGAAAAGTTTATACCTTTAAAAAGCGGTTTCGTGCATAGAGAAGAAGCTGACGAATGTATACAGGCTATAGAGGCTGATAAACATATAATCATATCGGGAAGTGCCGGCTGTGGTAAGAGTGGCTGTGCAGAGGCAGTTCTTAAATACTGTGAACAAAAGGGAATTGTACATATTGCTATAAAGCTAGATGCAAGAATTCCTAATAGGAGCTGTGAAAAATGGGGTCAGGAACTGGGATTTCAAAATTCTATAGTTTACGCAATCCACAATATATCTCAGAATGAAAAAGCAGTTATTATACTTGACCAGTTAGATGCACTTCGATGGACACAGGCTAACTCAGCGGAAGCTGTAACAGTGTGTATGGAATTAATCAGACAGGTGAAATTCTTTAACGAAATACGTGATAAAAAGATAATAATAGTATTTGTATGCAGAAGCTATGACCTTGAAAATGATAACAACATAAAGGGATTATTCAGAAAGCAGAATAATTCAGGTGCAGAAGCTTTACAGGATGATGAATGGAAAGTAATAAAGGTAGATTGTTTTAAAGAAGATACTGTAAAGAAAGTTGTTGGCAGTGAATATAATAAAATGTCTGCCAGGCTGAAAAATCTATTGAAAATACCTAGTAATCTGTATATATGGCAGCATCTGGATAAGGAGAGTTCATATGATGGCTGTCTGACAACAAGCCACCTTATAGATAAATGGTTTGAGCAGATATGCATGAAGAGCAGATTATGTGGTATAACAGAGCAATCCGTTTCTGAGGCGAAAACAGATATTATAAACAGACTTGATGATATGGGACGTTTATATGTGCCAAAACAGATACTTAAAATAGATGTATCAACACTTGATTATCTTATATCGTCAGAACTTATAGTTGTGCAGGGAAACAAAGTAGGTTTCGTACATCAGTCGATACTTGATTATTTTATATCACAGAATATGCTGGAAAAATATTATGACGGGGCATCAATAGATGAGATTATTGGAGAGAAAAGCAGGCAGACTCCGACTAAAAGATATCAGGTACAGATGTTTTTACAGAACATTTTAGAGCTTGACAGTGCAGAATTTATTGATGTAGGCGGAAATATGCTTGCTTCAGATAACATAAGATATTATATAAAGTATCTATTTTATGAAATATTAGGACAGATAAATAATCCAGATGATAATATAACAACATTTATTATTGATAACTGCGACAGCGAAGAGTATGGAAGTTACCTTATTAGAAATACAATATATGGCAGGAAAGACTATGTAAATATATTACTTACAAATGAAATTATGGAGAGATGGTATAATATTTCTGATAAAAAAGAGATTGTTTTTAATCTGCTAATCAGTATGAGCATAGACCTTACAGAGGAGGCAGTGGAGTTTATCAGAAAGCATGCATTTGTAAGTAAAGAAGATGATGCGATGTTTATGAGGTGCTTCCATTATGATATAACACAGGAAAGTGATGCTGTGTTTGAACTTAGAATTATGTTTTACAAGCATTATCCGGAATTTGCAAAAGATGTCTATATAGACATAAAAAAGATGATGGATGGCTTTGAGAAAAGAACAGTAAGACTTATAGCCTTCTGGTTAAAGAGAAAGATAAATAGTAAGGGAAAATCATTGTATCATTATGAAGAAGACCTGATAAGTTCTGATGGTGAATATATTATAAAAAATGCAGATTATATTTTTGATGAGCTGCTTGGATGTCTTTCTAAGGAGAAAAGAAGATATATCAAATATGGTGACTGGTCATATAATCATGCATATATGGGGAATATTGAGAGGGTGAGTGTGGAGCTGGTGAAAAAGGCAGCAGTTGCACTTGCTGATAATTCGCCGGACACTTTCTGGCAGTATTTTGAGCCATATATGGGAATGGGATATGCTGTTTACAATGAAATAATATTGACAGGACTTGCACACCTTCCGGTCAGATACAGCGATAGAATTATAGATTATATAATAGAAAATTTTAATTATAATATATTTGACTATACGAGCGGCGCAGATAATGAGCTGGAACTTATAAAAAAAGTGCTGCTAAAGCATACGTCAGAATGTAGTGATGAAACATTTGCCAGACTTGAAAACATAATATATTATTATATGTCACCAGATGCCCTGCAAATGTATAAAAACAGAATAGAATACAATCAGGATAAAGAAATACGCCCTGTTTACTGGAGTTACTGGGGTGACCTGCAATATGAATTATTACCTTGTCTGCCAGAAGAAAGAATAAGTAAAAAGAGCAGAGAATTAATACAAGTTCTTTGCAGACGGTTTGATACAGTAAAAACTTGTTATGTAAATGATAATGACCATTCAGGCTGGGTAAAATCTCCGGTAGCAGGTAAAAAAATAAGCGCAAAACAATGGATAAGAATAATAACTAATGAGAAATTAAAAAACAGACAACATTCTAAATGGATATCTGTTAAAGGTGGTTTTATAGAAAGTTCGTATGACACATTCATTCAAGACTTTGAACTGGAAGTAAAGCAAAATCCAGTGGAAATGATAGAGCTTGTATTAAGTCATAAAGACGACATTCCACAGGCATTTGTAGATGCATTATTTATGGGTGTAAATATGTCAGAGCGGCTTTCAGATGTAGACAGCAGTATTGTTGAAAGAATGCTGCTTGAATGTCCATGCGATATGGAAAGCCATAGAGCTTCATATTTTTGTGGAATAATTGAGATATTAAGCAGTGTAAGGTGGTCAGAAGAAGTCCTTTGTGAACTTAAAAATATTGCAGTAAATCATCACAATCCTGACAATGATAAACCATGTGTTACAAGTCAGGATGACAAGGAGATGAAAAGCTGCCATATGCTTCAGAGTAATGCGCTTAACTGTGTCAGAGGAAGAGCAGTAAGAACTATAGGAAAACTTCTTGAAGATAATAAATCATTATACGAAGAATTTGCAGATATTATTGATAAGGCAGTAAGGGATGATAATGCCGCAGTGCGTTACGCTGCATTATATGCTTTGTGTCCGGCATATAATATTGACAGACAGTGGGCAGAAGAAAGAATATTATATATATTGGAAAGGGATGTCCGTACATTAAGCTTCTCAGGCTCAAAGAATGTGTTATTTTATCTTTATCCTAAATACAAGGAAAAAGTTATTGATATAATAAGTAAGGCTTATGAGTCAGATGATAAAAAACTGACTGATACAGCGAGCTATATGGTATGTGAATTCTATATAAGATATGGTGAATTCACAGATATTATGAGTACACCAACGGATAAAAACGAGGAGCAGGTAAAAGCTATATTAGATATGGCGATAATGTATCTTGAAGTTGATAAATACCGTGAAGCTGCCAAGAAGATTATACTTGATTATAGGAATACAGATATAAATGTTGAATTTCCACTTTCAAAAATGTTTTATGACAAGTATATAGATGCAAAACGTGACAGACAATTCCTGCATGAATTCATAAAGACCAATCTTAGCAGAAGAATTGTCGATTCATTTATGCACTTCCTGACAGAAAGCACCGTATCGGTTGTGGATTACTCAGATATAATAATAGAATTATGTGAAAATATTCTATCTATGGATAATGATGAACTGCAAAAACAGTGGGGCTTAACAACCTCAATCTCTGAGCTTATCATAACACTATACGATGAAACCTCTAACTCCAACATAACATCACAAAAAAAGACTGCCCAGAAATGTATGGACTTGTGGGATGTAATGTTTGAAAGACAAATCGGGGCAGTGAGAAGGATTAGTGAGGCGATGATGGAGAGGTGAGGACAATAAAAGGCTTGTATCAATATGCATTATAAAACTTGATAAATTTTAAGCGAAGGCGGTAGATAATTATTTTATCTGCCGCCTTTGTGTTTGTGGACTATTCTTATAAGAGTTTTTTCAACTGTTCTCTTTTTTCAATATTAATTTTCAGTATATTCATAGCCTTATCTACGGATATAAGTCAGGGTATCCGTAGTCAGATATTTTTTGCTACTTTTGTGAAAAATATCGAAATGCACATAAAATCAAATGATATGATAAAGGCTTTAAAACAACTGATTTGGCAACAAGTCTATCATTTATAAAGTTGTAAACTGGCGTTATTTATAGTTATATTAAGAAAATTTATTATATTTTATGGCATTAAAGGTTATTATATTACGTTTGTTTTCAAAATTTTCTATAAGTATTTGCTCGAGAGTCTCCTAGCGCAAAACATCCGTAACCTTTTTTTAATCATATCCGAATATATTCAAGTTATGATTTTACTTAATTATAGCTATATAAATGAAATTAGAAATTGTAGTTTATATTATAATTATGTATTGTATAATTATGTATAATATTTAATTGTTGAATTATCATTGATGATGTGATAATATTACGTTATTTAATTGTAGATGTTAGATATTAGATTGGTATAATAGGAATTCTTATTGAATTAAATTCAAATGATACAATATTGAGTTTTTTGATATATCGTAAAATGATACATAAGTAACATTTTATTTGCAATAAATATCATCAATGAGCATTTTATAAAGGAGAAGAGATGAAAAAAGTTTTACATATTTCAAAATATTATTATCCATTTATAGGTGGTATAGAAAAAGTTGCTAGAGATATGGTTAATGTCTTAAGAGAAGATGATGTTGAGCAAAAAGTTATTTGTTTTAACGAAAATGCAACAGATGGTTCAATAAAGTGCTATAAAGAACAAACTGTATATGATGAAATTGATGGGGTGGAGATAATAAGGTGTGGTTATAAGAAAAAAATATCTTCTCAATCACTTTCATTTGCATATTACAAAGAATTTAAAAAAGTAATGGATAATTTTAGCCCTGATATTGTAGTATTTCATTATCCTAATCCTTATGTCGCGCATATACTTTTGAAATATAAAAAAAGAAATTTCAAATTGCTGTTATATTGGCATTTAGATATTACAAAACAGAAAATATTAAAAAAAATATTTTATAGACAAACTATAAGTTTAATAGATAGAGCATCTTATGTAATAGGTGCAACTCCAATACATATAGAACAATCGGAATTTAGTTCAAAATTTGAAGATAAGAAAAGAATATTGCCATATATGATAAATGATGAGAATTTATTATTGACAGAAGAAGAAGAAGAAAAAGCAAAAAAGTTAA
>OHIM01000669.1_pt1 | contig 17907 bp, 11 predicted proteins | sample 1568271 | NCBI WGS metagenome assembly OHIM01 (sample SAMEA3879580, study PRJEB24766) | human gut metagenome | biome: human-associated habitat; feature: feces | place: USA | collected 1985/1987
ACTCTAAAGCTAAAACTAAAAGTGATAATACTCTAAATTTCACATTTATTTTTTTCCCTTTATAAAGCACTGTCTTTTCACTTCCATCCGGCATTCGAACTGTAAACTTCCGCTCATCCAGCATCCCTTCATAGCAGCCACGACGTGCATCAATAGTCAATGTCCGCTTGGCATCATTCCAAGTCATCGGAATTTCAGTATAAGCACCGTTTTCGTAATTATAGTTATTGCCTTCATCCTCATAAAGCACAAAATTACCATCGGCACCAGGATAAACACAAACCTTGAGATTGTCCCATTTCTTCTCGGTCACGTATTGCACATCGGGACCTAACGGCACGATGCTTCCAGCACGTACATAAAGCGGAATACGATTGAACACAGTCGTCACCTTCAGCTTCTGCCCACCTTCTGCCACTTCGTTCGTCCAAAAATCATACCATTGGCTACCGGCAGGCAAATATAGTTCCATTTCTTTAGATTGAGTAAAATCGACAGACAATAGAGGGATATCAGACTCCTGCGCTTTGCAGCCCCACCCTTCATTCTCTTTCAAGATTTGCTGTGCCTGCTCAGGAGTGTATTGGGCATGTAATACAGGTGCCACCAAAAAGGATGATCCAAACATATACTCACTGCCCATGTTCCATGTCTTAGGATCACTGAGAAAATCCATGAATAGTGCCCGCATAAACGTGGAATTACGATGACTTACTTCCCAAGATGTAGAATAGATATAAGGCATCAACGAATAACGGAGTTTTATAGCATCAACCAATGCATCATACACCGGCTCACCAGCTTTACCATAGAGGAAAATTTCGCGAGGTGCATCAGCCCCGTGACTACGCATCATTGGACAAAATACACCGAATTGCGCCCAACGCACATACAATTCATGGAACATAGGATTTTTTGTAGCCGTTCCACCTCCCAAGCTATTGTTATAAGAACCGGCAAAGAATCCGCCAAGGTCAGTATTCCAATGCGGCATTCCCGTCAGAGAAAAATTCAACCCGGCAGTAATTTGCCTACGAAACATATCCCATGAAGATCCTACATCGCCCGTCCATACATTTGAGCCATAACGTTGTTGCCCCAAGAATCCTGAACGGGTCAAGATAATGACACGCTTATCGCGAGTCAGAGCACGCTGATGATCAGACACTCCGCCTACTGTTACGAGCGGAAAAGCGTTCCGTACGCTACGGAAGGAACCGGAATAAGTCTGTCGGTCGAAATCCGAATCTTTGGGGTTAAAGTGGTCAGGTTCTGTCGAGTCCATCCACCATCCGTCCATGCCAAGCTGAAAGATACCTTTGTTCAAGTAATTCCAATAAATATCACGAGCCTTCGGATGATATGGATCATAAACCTTCACGCCAGAAGGATAATCAAAGTTAGGCGGCCATCCTTCCACACCCGATTCGGGCCATGTAGCCATATCCATCAGCAACCCTTCCTTCTCAAGTTCCTTGAAAGGTTTAGTCTTTGGACCAAAAGAAGACCAAATGGAAATCATCATGTGTGCATTCAAGCCGTGGACTTCATCAATCATCCTTTTCGGATCACGGTACTCGTAATTCAGGAACTCCATTGCATTCCATAAATAGTTACTTCCCCAATATTGCCAATCCTGAATGATACAGTCAAGCGGTATGCCCAATTCACGGTATTTCTTCACAACACTTACCACTTCATCCTGGCTCTTATAGCGCTCTTTGCTTTGCATAAATCCATAACTCCACAAAGGCATCATAGGAACAGAACCGGTCAGCAAGCGAATCTGTGCAATTACACCGTCAGCCGAACCACCATACATGAAATAATAATCGATACAATCGCCTACATCTGAACGGAACGACGTTTCCTCTTCATTGTCAACATACATCGTACCTGCATAATTATCCCAAAATACACCATATCCCTTAGTCGACTGAAAAACAGGAGTTACGTCTTCTGTATTGCCTTGCACCAGATACTTCTCTATTCCACGTTGCATCATCTGTCCGTTTTGAAGTTGTCCAAGTCCATAAAGCCCTTCATCCTTATCGGTTTTAAAACTTTGGTAAACAGAATAAGTAGCCCGCCCTGCGTCATTGACAGGTATGAATGCCTTCACATTCTCCAATTCCTTCAATAGGGGCATCCCATTACGTGTTTCATAAATCAGAACACCTGTTTTTGTGTCTAGTTTCACCGTCAGTAAACGGCTCTTCATTACAATATTGCCATCTTCCGACGTAGAAACTTTAAGAACCGTTTTTTCAGGTCTTGCAATAACCGAAAGACTTTTCTTATCTACCGATTGCCCATGCGGCATTTTCAACACGCGCAGACTATTAGCATTAAACCATTGCACTTCCACATCTATCTTTTTCCCAAAAATAGAAGCCTTAATGCCTGTTTCTGTCCGCTGATATTCCTGCGACCACACCAAAGTGGTCAACAGACAACAGAATGTAAAAATAAGTTCTCGTTTCATAAACTCTAACTTTATATTAGTTATCAATAAGTATTAATTAACCTTCCACCAATCCAGCATAAACTATTTTTATTCTATCTCCTCAAAGGGATAAGCTTATCTATCATCATTAATAAAAACTTCCATAGCAATATCAAAACAATTGTCTATATGCTAAAAACACTTACCCTTATCCTATTTCCTCAACTTAACCCATACCACAAAACCTCCGCGAGGCTGGCACTCTATATTCAATTCTTTGGTATCGAATGCCGAATTTTCAATTTTTATTTGTTTCCCATCAGTAGTATCCGAAAACAGTTGGATAAGCTGAATAGAATCTTTAATAAACTCCAAATTCACACGAAATGATTTTGTATTTTCCGTACCATTCAAACCGGAAATATACCAACTATCCTTACTTTTACGAGCAATAACAACACTTTCAGCCGGATAACCGGACAGCAGTCTGGTATCCTCCCATGCAACCGGAAGATACCTGATAAAGTTCTGTACCTCTACCGGTTGTTGCCTATACCCTTCAGGACGATCTGCCAAATGCTGTAGAGCCGACTCAAAAATAACAAGTAACGCCAATTCATGCGCATCGGTAGTGATATGTGGATGTTGTGAATTGGTAAATGTACAAGGCGTATAGTCCATCGGACCTATCACATTACGGGTAAAAGGCAAGGTACAATTATGCCAAGCTGCATTATCAGTCAATGTCGGTTTATTATTATACCATTCGGCCCCATATACCGCTTCCACACTCATCAGGTTTGGGTATGTCCGTTGCCAGCCTCTGGGAATAGCTGCCCCATGAAAATTGACTAACAATTTATGCCTGGCTGCATCCTCCAGCAAATCAATATAATAATTCATCGTACCTATAGAATCTCCACCAAAAAAGTCTATCTTAACTCCCTGAATACCTATTTCTTTTAGCCATTCAAATTCTTTGTCACGCACTTCCGGGGTATTCAACCGATATAACGGAGTAGGATCACACCATGCAGTAGAAGAATTATACCATATCAAAGGAGTTACATTTTTCTCTTTACAATAGTTCATTGCATCATTCAGATTTCCTCCATTCCCCATTGCATCCCATTCCCAATCAATCAACATATAGGGCAAATCAAAGTCTGCGGCAAAATCAATATATTTCTTCACTATTTGATAATCCTTAGAACCATGATTATATGCCCAATATATCCAAGAGACCAATCCAGGTTTTATCCATTGGGTATCTTGGATTTTACATGGTTCACTCACATCAGTTACCAAAGTCGATTCGACAATATCAGCCAATGTTCCTATGATAGCGACACGCCAAGGTGAATACCAGCCGGATGGGCATATCAACCGTTCATCCGATAATTTTATCTTATAGATAGAAGAATCAGCTGCATTAGTAAGATAAGCTCCTGTGTTATCACGTAATATGTTGGCTTCGGTTAATAGTACAAAAGCACTGTCCGAAGGTTGGAACAATGTTGGAAAACTCCACTCACGTCCCTCATTATCTGCAACGCCGTCCGTATTTGGCCAATAAAAGCCCTCATAACCTACAGTAAATTTTTGTGTCCAACGCTTGATACCTGGAGTAAAAGCAAATGCAGTGTACTCATCAAGAACCACAATCTCTTCTTTGGTTTTAGGAAGATGATAACGGAAAGCTATACCATCATTATAAACCCGGAAAATAAGATCTACCCGAAGTCCTTTGACATTTTCAAACCGATAAGTACATTCATTAGCCTCATTATGGCAATGCCTGCGTTTACCAGTCAGCATTTCATAATCATCAACTACAGAAGTTACAGGAGTTGAGCTTATCAATTTAAAGCAATCATCCGTATCCGACGTTTTTAGACCTATTTCAGGTAATGACATCATTTTAACTTTATCCCGCCCACTATGATAAATAACAGAAAAACCTTTTTCAGCATGATATTCAATGGCTATCTTACCGTTAGGAGATTGTAATAAATTGTTCTGCATCGTACATGAAATGCAGGATAAGCACAACAGTGCAATGATAGTAAAATATTTCATAATCATTAAATTGTTCAATGTACCTTCTATTATATTTTAAGGAAAAAGAGAATACTTCATCAGCACCCTCTCTTTCCTCTCTTTTTTAATTATTCATATAGATAAAACATACGTTCCATCATACTCCATTTTTCTTTAGCAAGTTCCCCTTTCCTGCATTGTTGGAATACCGATACAAAATCTTCCCATTCCTGCTGTCGGGGTAAAGTCGCAAGTTTAGCCATAGCAGATTCCCAATCGAAATCAATAGGAGTTTCGACAATCATGAATAACCGATTACCGCATATATATATTTCCATTTCTAAAATACCAACTGAACGGATCCCCTCTCTGATCTCCCGCCACGACTTCTCCTTACTGTGGCACTCCCGATACTTCGCTATCAGCTCCGGATCATCCTTCAAATCCATTGTCTGACAATATCTCTTTACCGGATAGCCATATCTTTTCATTTCATATCCATTTTCTTTCATCTTATCTTAAACTTATGCCTGCTTAATTATACCCTTCATTCTGTTTCAGATTTTTATTCACATTCAAATCATTTTGAGGAATAGGAAAATATCGGTTATGTGCAGACCATGTACGTTTTTCAAACTGATAATACATATCTTCATCTACAGGAGAAGCCGTAACACCACTTCCTCTATAATTACGAGCTTGCGGATCATCCGACAATTTTACTCCGGTAAAAGTATGATTAAGTTCTTTCTCGGCAATGCCCCAACGTAACACGTCATAATATCGAAGCCCCTCGAATGCCAGTTCCACACGTCTTTCTTTACGAACCGCTTCACGAACAAGTTCCTGTGTTGCTACGTCTGTCTTTTTTATTCCAACCAATTTCACACGATCACGTATATCATTAATAGTCAGATCTAATAAGTTCTGGTCTACTGCATTCGGCTGCGATTCATTTACCGCTTCCAGATAGCTTAATAGAACCTCAGCATAACGCATTATAGGAGTATAAGTGGGAGTAGAACCTAAATTATTAGTTATAGACGGATCACAACCTTTCTTCGGACAATATCCATTAAATAAGGCAAACTTATTATAGCTATCTGCAGTATTAGCCCCCTTAAAGCAATCATAAATTATATCATTATACTTAGTTCCCTCATAACTTCCCAAAGGAGGTAAAAAAATAGAAGCATACAAACGCAAATCCCGATTAACATAAGGATCATTCTCATCATAAACCTCAGAAGTCTTAATATCCTTGCCGTCTGCACAAAAATATTCTTTCACTAATTCGTTATATGGTGAGAACTGATGCCACCCTCCATAAGCAGCTTCAGGATATAAATATTGATAACGTGAATTAGTATACAAATCCTTTATCCCCATAATACAAAATATTATCTCAGGGCTATATTCACCTCCTATTTGAAAAAGTTTCTCATAGCTGTCCTCTCCATTACGACGATCCAATTCATATATTCCCGAATCAATCACACTACGTAAAACAGTAGCAGCATCTACCCATCTCTCTTGCGCTAAGTAAAGACGACTTAAAAGTACCTTAGCTGCCCCCCTAGTAAACCGGCCATATTCCTCTGAAGAATATTGGACAGGCAACAAGTCTATAGCAGTCTTCAAGTCCTTCTCCACTTGCGAATAGACTTCAGCCTGAGGTGTTTGAGAAATAGAATTCGCTTCGTCCACCGACAGAGTTTTCAAAGGCATAGGAACATCCTTATAATAAAATGCCAAATTTAAAAAGAAATAAGCTCGTAAACACTTCACTTCGGCAGACCACTGTTCTTTTTTAGATTCTTCCATCGGACAGTCCGTAATATTCTCTAGAAAAGTGTTGTACTTAGCTATTTGCGTATATGCATTTCCCCAATACCAACGTAAATTGCCATTAGTAGCCACCGTATTGGAACTAGCCATTAAAGTAGAAAAATTTTCCTTTTCTGTTCCATTTCCACCTGCAAAATCCAAATAGAGCAACCCTTGTGGCGTAGCAAAATCATCATGCGACCAACCAGTCTGGAAACGATAACATCCTGTCAATGCCAACATGGCATCCCCTTCACCAGTCCAAAAACTACCATCAGAAATTGCTGAAGGTGGCTCCTTATCTAATAAATCCGAGCAACCAGTTGTTACTAGTGATATAGCCAAAGCACATAAACAAGCCTTTGTCATTCCTAATGTATTATATATATTTTTCATAATGATTCTTAATTGAATGATTTACTTAGAACTTGAAATTAAATCCGAATGAATAAATACTATTGACCGGATAATAAGAGGGAGAATCCCCTGTTCCTATCTCATTTTCCGGATCCCAACCTTTATAGAAACTATTGAAAGAAAACAGATTTTGTCCGCTTACATAAACACGCACATTTTCCAAACCTATTTTTTTAGTCCATGCTTTTGGGAATGTATATCCTATTTGTATATTCTTGACTCGTAAGAAACTAGCATTACGGACCCAATAATCAGAAGTTTGAAGATTAGTGTCATTCATATTCAAAGTTTCCAATCGAGGGTATTCAGCCCATTTATCAGGATTTTCTTCCTTCCAACAAGATTCAGCCTGCCATCTCTGTATCTGTCCACCGTTGTAGAATGCATAAGCCATATAAGATCCTATCAAACGCTTATGACCTCCTAAACCTTGTAATAAAGCTGAAAAATCAAAACCTTTATAAGAAGTGGAAAGATTCAAACCATAATAAAACTTCGGGGTAGTACTTCCCAATACGGTACGATCATATTGCGCATCCACCTTACCATCGGGAACCCCGTCAGGACCACTAATATCTTTGTATTTCACATAACCAGGTTTCAATCCTGACTTACTTACCAATTGCTCAGGAGCCGCATCTATTTCCGCTTGGTCTACAAACAGTCCATCAGTTTCATATCCATATATAATACCTATCGGTTGCCCTACAATTCTGTTATTATTAATTTCTTCGGTAGCTCCGTTCGCCAATTTCTCAACTGCATTTTTTACCCATGTAAAATTAGGAGAAATACTAAACCGGAAATCACGTCCTATTTGTCCGTTATAAGTCAGATTTATTTCAATTCCTTTGTTCGAAACAGCTCCAACATTAGATTGTCCGACTTCACGTCCCATAATACTAGACACCTCAACTGGTGCTAAAATGTCCGAAGTATATTTATAAAAATAATCCAATGTTCCACTAAAACGTCCATTCAATAAACTAAAATCTAAACCAATATCCGTTATAGCCGTCTTTTCCCAAGTAATTTCCGGATTATTATAGGTTTTCATGTAAGCCCCAGACTGAAGAGTTACCGGATTTCCAAAAGGATAATCATGTCCAAGTTCATAAATCTGTTGGTAAGGATAAACACCTATATTTTGATTACCAAGTACACCATAGGAAGCACGCAATTTCAAATTATCAACTACAGCTGAAACTGCCGCATTCTTCCAAAAGTCCTCCTCAGAGATTCTCCACCCTGCAGAAACTGACGGGAAAAGTCCCCAACGATGACCGTCCGCAAAACGTGACGATCCATCATAGCGCAAATTAGCCTCTAATAAATAACGATCTTTCCATGCATAATTTATACGCCCGAAAAAAGAAAGCAACGCATATTCTTCCAATGAACTATCATTAGTAGCTGTTGATTTATCTCCAGAACCTAATTCATACAAATAATTATTAGGAAACGTATTTCTATAACCTTCCAAACCTTTATTATTAGATTGTTCCACAGAAGTACCCGCCAATAACTTAAAGGTATGATTTTTAATTTGTTTTTCATAAGTAGCTAATGCTTCAAAGGTAGTATACGTATTATTTGCAGTCCATACATTTAAAGTAGCGGGTCCCACTGTCTTACTATCATCAAAATAAGTATCAGCCCGGTAGGCTTTATCATATTTAGTCCAGTAATTCACCCCAGCTTTACCTATAAAAGAAAGTCCGTCTACAGGAGTATTCCATGTCAATTGTCCGGAAGCACTTATATTTCTACTCACATTCTGCACAAAAGATTCACTCGCCAACCACGCTTCCGGACTATAATTATCCTGATATCCAAAACTTCCATCCGACTTTTGCCCGGCATAAATAGGTCCCTGACGAACAGCATATCCTATCATTCCATCAATACTTTGTGGTTCGCCATTAGGAGCATTATATTTATTATTATAAGCATTAATATTCAAATTAAGCATCAGCCCTTTGGCGATTTCACTTTTCATAGTAAACAGTGCAGTCATTCTTTCATTAGACGTTTTTGCCGTCATTCCTTCCTGATTTCTATAACCTACTGATAAATTATAACTCGTCGTAGCATTTCCTCCTTGTATGCTAAGATTATGTTGGTGTTGAAAACCAGAACCGGATTCCAACAGCCATTTTAAGTGATTTACATTTGGATAATTATCCGGATCAGATCCATCTCTATACTTTTGAATCTGTTCAGGTAAATAAGCTTCCTGCTTACCCATATTCCGCATAGCCATATTATAATATTCCGCATATTCCCATGATGGTAAAAAATCAGGCAATTCCGTAGGCTGTTGCCAACCAAAAGAATTACTATATGTAATAGTCGTTTTACCTTGTGCACCCTTCTTTGTTTCAATCAAGATAACCCCATTAGCAGCACGATTACCATAAATAGAAGCAGAAGCTGCATCTTTCAAAAAAGAAATGCTCTGAATATCATTAGGATCTACATCATCAATGTTACCTGATAAACCATCAATCAAGACCAATGGATCTGTTCCAGCTTTTGAAAATGTACCAGTTCCACGAATTTTAACAGTTGCTCCTTGTCCGGGACGACCTGAAGTTTGTAATACACTTAAACCTGGAGCCAAACCTGCCAGTGCTTGAGCAGTACTCATAACAGGCTTACTAGCCAAGTCTTCAGCTGAAACAGCAGATACGGCTCCTGTTAAATTCACCTTTTTCTGTGTTCCATATCCAATCACAATTACTTCTTCCAACTTTTTTGTATCTTCTTCCATTATAATACGAAGTAACTTGTCACTTTCAACCTTTACTTCTTGCGAAATATAACCTACATAACTTATCTGGAGCATGTTTCCCATTTCAGCAGACAGAGAAAATTTGCCATCCAAATCAGTAACAGTTCCATTGGAAGTACCTTTAACCAAGATACTGACCCCAATTAACGGCTCACCGGAAAAATCAGTAACCAAACCATTGACATTACTCTGTGTCTGTGCCCAAGTAGTATAGCTCAGGCAACACATCAACAAGACCACCAAGAATCTTATTGGCTGCATACATTCTAATCTGTTTCTCATTATTCTATTGATTATTGGGTTAATTTTCAAGACATAACAAGGGCTTACCGACCTAAAAAAGCCGATAAATAAACCTACTTTATGCTATATTCACTTCTTTATCTTAAATACGGGAGCAATCTTATTCAACTGTACATCAGGCATATCAATAACAACTCCTTGCGCTGTACGAGTAAAAAATACCTTTCCATAACCTAACAACTCAATTTTAGTAATTTTATCAGGATACAACTCACTTCCCGTTGCCAGCGATTGAATGACAACTTGCTTTTCTTCCGGCCATGCAAGGACTGTAGCATAGAGATATTTCTTGGTTTGAGTAAAACGGATTTCAGATGCAGTAGCTTTAGTGTAAGCACCTTCATTGAAACCTTGAGCATTAATCTTGATATCAGCATTGGCTATCGGACCTTCTCCGAAGACTTTCCACGGACGTGTATCATAAATAGCCTCTTTATTCATACTCATCCAGTCACCAAATTCATTTAAAATGGCTTCTTCCTTTTCATCGAAAGTTCCGTCAGCCCGAAGAGGAACACTAAGCAACAAATTACCGTTCTTACTGACCACATCCACTAATAGTTTCACTACATCGGAAGCACTCTTATACCAACCGTTCTCCGCCAATCTGGTATCATAATGCCAACCGCCTAAACAAGAACAAGTCTGCCATGGCTCTTCATAAATACTATTGGGAGATCCCCTTTCCACATCCCATACCAAAGCTTTACGTTGCTCATCGGTAAGAATTTTACCAAACATAACAGCACTGAAATCCCCCTTACGAACAACCATGTTGTGATTATAAAAATGTGCGGCAATCTTCAAACCCGCATCACTGATAGGATAAAACGGTACACCAGTCACATCAAAATAAATCAAATCGGGATTATAACGGTTTATTGCATCGACTGTACGATCATAAAAGTTTGTCACATATTCTTGAGTAGGAATACAAACACCATTTCCCCATGCCCATTGACGGTGAATCATACCGTCAGCCCAACTTCCAGCGCTTAACGGATGATTCTGTGCATAAAGTTTTTGAGGATCGTAGCCTTCCCACCACTTACCCTTACCATCTTCTTTAGTCAAACATCCATCATAGGGTACACCTGCCTTCTCGCCATGACGGTCGTATCGTTGAGCCGGTTCATACCAGCTCCACGCATGGTCCGCATGGAAACTGATACCAAATGGAAGACCGTTTTTCTTAGCTGCTTCAGCCCAGCCCGCCAATATATCCTTCTTAGGGCCTATATTCACGGAATTCCATTCCTGATATTGGCTATCCCATAAATCATAATTATCATGGTGATTACCTAAAGCGAAGAAATACTGGGCACCAATCTTCTTATAAAAGGAAACCAATTTGTCCGGATCCCATTTCTCGGCTTTAAACAAAGGCAATATATCCTTGAAGCCCACTTCAGAGGGATGGCCATAATGTTCCACATGGTGCTTATACTCGCGCGAACCTTCCAAATAGAGAGAACGCGCCATCCAGTCGCCGGACCCTTCCACACATTGCGGTCCCCAATGTGCCCAAATACCAAATTTGGCATTTCTAAACCATTCAGGAACTTTATAGTTCTGCAGTGATTCCCAAGTAGGTTCGAACTCTCCCTCCTGCATTTTTTCATTTTTCTCTGAAACAGGTACCTGGTAAGTCTGAGCCTCCAAAACTCCCGTCCAAAGCAACAAAGCCGAAGCCAAAAGAAAATGTTTTGCTTTCATAGTATAATTGCTTTATATGTTTTTCAATTATCAATAGTGCAAATATACAGAGTTGAAACCAATTTATATTATCCAAATGCGCCATTATGTAGGATAATATCGACTTTTACCTGAAATAATTCAAAAACAAATACCAAAACAGGTGATTTGATATGAAAATATCGATTTCCCATTGGATTATATATATACTTTTGCTTACTTTGTACAAAACTGAATCTTTCATTCTAATACCTTAAGGAATATGACACAATCAATCGACCAATTACATTTACTTATATTAAATGTAGGACTAGCCATTCACAATGCAGACTGGAACTGGAAAAACGTAAGCAGCCCTTTTACCAGGCTCTATTATATAATGGAAGGAACTGCCCAAATAATATTTCCCGACGGAATACAGGAACTAAAACCACATCATCTATATCTGGTGCCATCATTCACTACCCATAGTTATCAGTGCAATTCTCATTTCACTCATTATTATCTCCATATATATGAAGACCATCAATCGGAATCCGGCATTCTGGAAGATTGGAATTTCCCGATAGAAATACCTGCGGGCAACCTGGAATTACCACTTATTAAAAGGTTATGTGAAATAAATCCTACCATGCAGCTTCCTCAATCCGACCCGACAAGCTATGACAACAACCCCACATTAATCAGAAACATCATTAAAAATAAACAGCGTACCTTCTGTGACAAAGTCGAATCCAGAGGTATAGTATATCAACTTATTGCCCGCTTTTTAAAAGACGCCAAACCTAAAGTGGAAGTCAACGATAACCGTATCCAAAAAGTTTTGTCCCACATCCGAAAAAATATCTATAAAACAGTAGATATAGACTCATTGGCAGCAATCTCATGCCTCTCAAAAGATCATTTTATCCGTCTTTTCAAAAAAGAAGTCGGTACCACACCGCTACAATATATTAATCAGAAAAAAATAGAGAAAGCCCAATTAATTCTGATTACAGAGGATATTCCCGTAAAAAACATAGCCTATCTCCTTGCTTATGAAGACCATTCTTATTTCAACCGCCTATTCAAAAAAATCACAGACGTTACTCCACAGCAATATAGAGAACTATATAAAAAGTAACCGTCTTATTATTTTTACGCAAAGGTTTACGTACTTTTTTCAACCTCTTCCACCATATACCTAAAGGTTATTCCTCTATTTTTGATGCCGGAAATAAATCTAAAAATAAATAGAGCTATGAATTACAATGAAATCGGGAAAACCGGTATGCGGGTTTCCAATCTTAGTTTCGGCGCATCTTCATTAGGAGGAGTTTTTCATGATATCCGCGAAGCAGAGGGTATCAAAGCTGTTTACACAGCAGTAGAGAATGGAATGAATTTTATTGATGTATCTCCCTACTACGGGCACTACAAGGCCGAAACCGTATTAGGCAAAGCATTGAAAGAAATACCACGTGACAAATATTATCTCTCTACCAAAGTGGGACGCTATGGAAAAGATGGAGTCAACACATGGGATTATTCCGGAAAACGTGCAACGGAAAGCGTTTATGAAAGCTTGGAAAGACTCCACATTGAATATATCGATCTGATTAATGTACACGATGTAGAGTTTTCAGACATGAATCAGGTAGTCAACGAAACATTACCTGCACTGGTAGAACTTAAAAAGAAAGGTATTGTGGGACATGTAGGTATCACAGATTTGCAATTAGAAAACTTAAAATGGGTCATTGATCACTCGGAACCAGGAACAGTAGAAAGCGTACTTAACTTCTGTCATTATTGTCTGAATGACGAGAAACTGACTGATTATCTGGATTATTTTGAATCAAAGAATATCGGCATCATCAATGCCTCCCCCCTTTCAATGGGCTTACTCTCCCAACGTGGGGTTCCTGCATGGCATCCGGCCCCCCAATCACTGGTAGAAGCCTGTCGGAAAGCTGTTCAACATTGCCTGTCCAAAAATTATCCTATAGAGAAACTGGCTATTCAATATTCTGTCAGCAATCCACGTATCGCCACCACTTTGTTCAGTTCGGCCAATCCGGATAATGTATTGAAAAATATAACATATGCCGAAGAACCCATTGATTGGAACCTTGTAAAGGAAGTGCAAGAAATTATCGGAGAACAAATGCGTGTCAGTTGGGCTAATTCATAATACAAAGGAAAATAATGATGGATTTTAACATAATAGATGCACACTCCCATCTTTGGCTACGGCAAGATACGGAAGTCAACGGATTGCCTATCCGTACTTTAACCAACGGACGTTCGTTATTTATGGGGGAAGAACGTCAGATGGTTCCGCCCTTTATGATTGACGGGCGGAATAGTGCCGAGGTTTTTCTCTCGAACATGGACTATGCACAAGTATCGGCTGCCGTAGTCACTCAGGAATTTATTGATGGCATCCAAAATGAATACCTCGCAAAAGTGTCCCATAAATACCCAGACCGTTTCTTTGTATGCGGTATGTGCGAATTTCGTAAACCCGGTTATCTGCAACAGGCCAAGGAATTAATAAGTTCCGGTTTCAAAGCAATAAAAATCCCGGCACACCGCCTTTTTCTAAAAGAAGGAAGAGTCATGCTGAACAGTGACGAAATGATGGAAATGTTCCATTACATGCAAGAAAAAGACATTATCCTTTCCATTGATTTAGCCGATGGGGATACACAAGTACAGGAAATGAAAGAAATCATTCAGGAATATCCGCAGCTTCGAATCGCTATCGGACATTTCGGTATGGTTACAACTCCTCATTGGCAGGAACAAATAAAACTGGCCCGGCATACCCATGTCATGATAGAGTCAGGAGGCATTACCTGGTTGTTCAACAGTGAATTCTACCCGTTTGCAGGAGCGGTGAAGGCTATCAAAGAAGCAGCAGATTTGGTCGGTATGGACAAACTGATGTGGGGATCGGATTACCCGCGGACCATTACGGCCATTACTTACAAGATGTCTTACGATTTCATCCTTAAAACGACTGAAATGACACAAGAAGAGAAAGCACTTTTTTTAGGTAAAAACGCCGAAAGATTTTATGGTTTCAAAAATCTCATATCTCTTCCTTACATAAAAAACATGTCAGAATAATCAACTGACACTTATTAATCCATACCATGAAAAATAAGACCTATTATGTACCATTGATGCTCATATTCTGCCTGTTTTTCCTATGGGCTATCAGCAGCAATCTGCTACCTACTATGATAAGACAGCTGATGAAAACCTGTGAGTTAAACGCTTTCGAAGCATCATTCACAGAAACAGCCTACTGGCTTGCCTATTTCATCTGTCCCATTCCCATCGCTATGTTCATGAAAAAATACAGCTACAAATCGGGAATTATTTTCGGGTTATTACTGGCGGCATGTGGTGGGTTACTGTTCTTCCCCGCTGCCATGCTGAAAGAATATTGGGCATATCTATGCATATTCTTTATCATTGCCACCGGAATGTGTTTTTTAGAAACGGCAGCCAATCCTTATGTAACCGCTTTGGGAGATCCAGAAAGTGCGCCCCGTCGATTGAATCTAGCACAATCATTCAATGGGCTGGGAGCTTTTATAGCCGCCATGTTTCTCAGCAAACTGATTCTGAGTGGCAACCACTATACCCGCGACACCCTGCCCACTTCTTTTCCCGGTGGCTGGGAAGGTTACATTCAAACAGAAACAGACGCCATGAAACTTCCTTATCTGCTGCTAGCTATGTTACTCATTGTTATTGCCATCATCTTTATCTTCTCCAAATTACCTAAAATCAAAGAAGGAAATACGATGGAAGGAGTAGAATATAAAGGAGAAAAATTAATTGATTTCGGAGTCTTAAAACGTTCTCACCTTCGTTGGGGAGTCATTGCACAATTCTTCTACAATGGTGGTCAGACAGCCATTAACAGTTTATTTCTAGTCTACTGTTGTACCTATGCAGAACTACCTGAAAATACAGCCACCACCTTTTTCGGTCTTTATATGCTGGCTTTTTTGGCAGGAAGATGGACAGGCACACTACTCATGGTAAAATTCCGTCCACAAGACATGCTATTGGTATATGCGCTGATTAATGTCTTGCTATGTATTGTTGTGGTTTGTTTTGGCGGTTGGACAGGTCTTTATGCCATGCTGGGCATTTCTTTTTTCATGTCTATCATGTATCCCACTCAGTTCTCGCTTGCTTTGACTGATTTAGGCAGCAACACAAAAAGCGGCTCGGCATTTTCTAGTTATGGCCATCGTTGGAAATGCTTGCTTGCCCCAACTCACTGCTTATGTGATGCATCTGAACGAACACATTTATTATATAGCTTATGTTATTCCTATGATTTGTTTCCTGTTTTGTGCCTACTATGGTTGGAAAGGATACAAAGTAATTGATTAAAAACTTATAAAAATAAACAGAAGATGAAAGCAATTCAAATTACTGCTCCTTCCGAGATGAAGGTAGTAGACATTGAGAACCCCGCTCTTAAACCGGGAGAAGTTCTTGTAAAAATTAAATATGTAGGCTTTTGCGGCTCGGACCTGAATACATTTTTAGGACGTAATCCAATGGTAAAACTACCTGTCATTCCGGGACACGAAGTAGGAGCTATTATTGAAGCCATAGGCAAGGATGTACCAGAATCATTAAAACCGGGTATGAGCGTCACAGTCAATCCTTATACCAATTGCGGAAAATGTGCTTCATGCCGTAACGGCAGAGTAAATGCCTGCGAACATAACGAAACCCTGGGAGTACAGCGTAATGGTGCCATGTGTGAATATATCGCACTGCCTTGGAACAAAATAATCCCGGCAAGCCATATTTCTCCTCGTGATTGTGCACTAATCGAACCAATGAGTGTAGGTTTCCATGCAGTTTCACGAGCGCAAGTTACAGACATCGATACAGTTATGATTATTGGCTGCGGAATGATCGGTATGGGTGCTATTGTACGTTCAACTCTTCGTGGAGCTACCGTTATTGCCGTAGATTTGAACGATGAAAAATTGGAACTAGCCAAACGGGTAGGCGCTCACCACACCATCAACTCCATGACAGAGAATGTACACGAACGCTTGACAAAGATTACAGAAGGATTTGGTCCTGATGTGGTCATCGAAGCTGTCGGCAGCCCTGCAACCTATGTCATGGCAGTCAATGAAGTTGGATTTACCGGAAGGGTCGTATGCATAGGTTATGCAAAATCAGAGATGTCTTTTCAGACTAAATATTTTGTACAGAAAGAGCTTGATATCCGAGGTTCTCGTAATGCACTACCCGCAGATTTCAGGGCAGTTATCCGCTATATGGAGCAAGGTACTTGTCCAAAGGATGAATTAATCAGCAAAGTAGCCAAACCCGAAACCGCACTACAAGCTATGGAAGAGTGGGCGAAAGCCCCCGGAAAAGTATTCCGTATATTAGTTGAATTTGACTAATAACCAGCACCCAGATACAAAGAATGTGCTCAAAGTGAATTAAATAATCATATTCTACTTTCAGCACATTCTTTCGTTGGTTAAACCCTACTTGATTGGATAATATCAATTAATATCGGACGAAGTCCGCTAACGAAACATTCCACAGCTATTACCATCAAAATAAGTCCCATCAAACGCATCATTACATTATTTCCAGTTTCGCCAAGAATAGAAACCAACCGAGTAGACGCCCGCAATATAAGATAAGTGATAAAATAAATCAAACCAATCATCCCAATCAATACCCCCTTCATAGTCCAAGTATTGGCATCATCCATTAACATTATTCCGTTAGCTATAGCACCGGGACCGCAAAGCATAGGAATAGATAACGGGGTAATTGAAATATCATTGGCATACGTTTTAATTTCTTCATCTTTCAACTTCGTATTAGTAAAACGTGCCTGCAACATATCATACCCAATCTTCAAAATAATAAAACCGGCAGCAATACGAAAGCCATTGGTCGATATTCCAAAGAATTTGAATAAAAATTGCCCGGAAAAAGTAAAAGCCAGAAGTGTAATAAAGGAAATGATAGTAGCACGTTTCACAATATGACGCCGTTCTTCATCATCCATTCCTTTAGTCATAGTCAAAAATACAGGCATGGTTCCCAACGGGTTGGTTAATGTGAAAAAAGAAGTAAAGCATAGTAATGCAAATGGTAATAATGTATCCATTGACGTATTATTTTTAGGTTATGGGCAAAAGTAATCCATAATTGGGAGATGAGCAATAGTAGAGGTCACATTTCACACGTGCGTATACAAAAAAAGCCTCCGGAACTTCTTCAAGTCCGGAGGCTTCAATCAAAACGGCGGCTACCTACTCTCCCACTGTGACGCAGTACCATCGGCGTGACAAGGCTTAACTTCTCTGTTCGGAATGGGAAGAGG
>OHIM01000671.1_pt1 | contig 17863 bp, 16 predicted proteins | sample 1568271 | NCBI WGS metagenome assembly OHIM01 (sample SAMEA3879580, study PRJEB24766) | human gut metagenome | biome: human-associated habitat; feature: feces | place: USA | collected 1985/1987
CTGGCATCAATCCTGACACACGTGTTCGTGATCTTTCTGAAGATGAAGTAGCGAAAATCCGTGAATTGTTAGATGCTGATTACAAAGTTGAAGGTGACCTTCGTCGTGAAGAAGCTCTTAACATTAAACGCTTAATTGAAATCAACTCCTATCGAGGCAAACGTCATCGTATGGGTTTACCACTTCGTGGTCAACGTACTAAAACGAATGCACGTACTCGCAAAGGTCCTAGAAAAGCAATTGCTGGTAAAAAGAAATAAGATAAAGGAGGGATAAAGCGTGGCTAAAAAAGTTGTTAGAACTAAAAGAAAAGAAAAGAAACATATTGAATCCGGTGCGGCTCATATTCGTTCTACATTCAATAACACTATCGTAACTTTGACAGATACAAACGGTAATGCGTTGTCTTGGGCTTCCGCTGGTGGCTTGGGCTTCCGTGGTTCCCGTAAATCCACTCCATTCGCTGCTCAAATGGCTGCTGAACAAGCTGCTAAAGCTGCAATGGAACACGGCTTAAAAACTGTTGAAGTATTCGTAAAAGGACCAGGTTCAGGAAGAGAAGCAGCAATCCGTGCCCTTCAGGCATGTGGTCTGGAAGTAACAAGCATCAAAGACGTTACACCAGTACCTCATAACGGATGTCGTCCACCAAAACGTAGAAGAGTCTAATCAGGAGGTATAGATTAAAATGGCAGTTAATAAAGTACCTGTACTTAAGAGATGCAGATCACTTGGTTTAGAGCCAAGTTATTTAGGATATGATAAGAAGTCAAAGAGAAATCTTCAGAGAGGAAACCGTAAGGTATCTGAGTACGGACTTCAGTTAAGAGAAAAGCAGAAGGCTAAATTCATCTATGGTGTATTAGAGAAGCCTTTCCGTAATTACTATAAGAGAGCAGATAAGATGAGAGGATTAACAGGTCCGAACCTGATGACAATCCTTGAGTCAAGACTTGACAACGTAGTATTCCGTCTTGGATTCGCAAGAACCCGTAAGGAAGCAAGACAGATCGTTGACCACAAGTTCGTAACCGTAAACGGTAAGGTTGTAAACATTCCTTCTTACCTGGTTAAGGCTGGCGATGTTGTTGAGATTAAGGAAAGCAAGAAGAACATTCAGCGTATGAAAGACATCGTTGAGGTTGCTGGTGGAAGAATCGTTCCAGAATGGTTAGATATCGACGCAGAGAAGCTGCAGGGAACTGTAAAAGAGTTACCATCCCGTGAGCAGATCGACGTTCCAGTAAACGAGATGCTTATCGTCGAGTTATATTCTAAGTAATTAGTTTAACGCATCGTAAACCCGAGAAGGAGGGACTTTGTAGTGTTCGATTTTGAAAAACCAAAAATTGAGATCGCTGAAATTTCAGAAGACAAGACATATGGCAAATTTGTTGTAGAGCCTTTGGAAAGAGGATATGGTACTACACTTGGCAACTCTTTAAGAAGAATTATGCTTTCTTCTTTACCGGGAGCTGCTGTAAGCCAGGTGAAGATTGACGGAGTTCTCCATGAATTCAGTTCAATCCCGGGCGTTAAGGAAGATGTTACTGAAATTATTATGAACATCAAGAACCTCGCTATCCGCAATAACAGTTCTACAAATGAACCAAAAGTTGCTTACATTGAATTCGAAGGGGAAGGCGTTGTTACAGCTGCAGATATCCAGGTCGATTCGGATATCGAAATCATGAATCCTGAATTGGAGATCGCACATTTAAACGGTGGTGCAGACTGCAAGCTCTATATGGAACTTACCATTACAAAGGGCAGAGGATATGTCAGCGCAGATAAGAATAAGACAGAGGATACGCCAATTGGTGTGATCGCAATCGATTCTATCTATACACCGGTAGATCGTGTAAATGTAACGATTGAGAATACTCGTGTAGGTCAGGTTACTGATTATGATAAGCTTACATTGGATGTATATACCAATGGAACTTTAGAGCCAGATGAGGCAGTCAGCCTTGCTGCGAAAGTATTGAGTGAGCACTTAAATCTCTTCATTGATCTGTCAGATGCTGCACAGCAGGCAGAGATCATGGTTGAGAAAGAGAACGATACACAGGAGAAGGTTCTTGAGATGAATATCGATGAACTGGAATTATCGGTTCGTTCTTACAACTGTCTGAAGAGAGCTGGTATCAATACCGTTGCAGAGCTTATCAACCGTACTCCGGAAGATATGATGAAGGTTCGTAACCTTGGCCGCAAGTCTCTTGAAGAAGTACTTGCAAAACTCAAAGAGTTAGGTTTACAGTTAAATCAGGGTGAAGAATAATAAAAACTGGCGGTGTCAGTAATCCCGATGAGTGTGACAACGTCATAGAACATTTATGGCTTGTGGTTTGAAATGCCACAGAATTAAGAATGGGTTCTGCCGGTAAATCCAAAGAGTATGGCAGGATACCCCACAAATGGAGGAAAATTAAAATGGCAAAGTATCGTAAGTTAAGCAGAACATCCAGCCAGAGAAAGGCTTTAATCAGAGGTCAGGTTACTGCTCTGATCGCTAATGGCAAGATCGTAACAACAGAAGCAAAGGCTAAGGAAATCCGTAAGGTTGCAGAAGGCCTGATCGCTGCTGCTGTTCGTGAGAAAGACAACTTTGACGAAGTTACTGTTACTGCTAAGGTTGCTCGTAAAGATGCAGACGGCAAGAGAGTAAAAGAAGTTGTTGATGGTAAGAAAGTTACTGTTTATGACGAAGTAGAGAAGAAGATTAAGAAGGATCAGCCTTCCCGTCTTCATGCAAGAAGAGAAATGCTTAAAGTTCTTTACACAGTAAAGACAAATGACGGAACCAAGAAGGGCACAAAGGAAGTTGACCTTGTTGCTAAGTTATTTGATGAGATCGCACCAAAGTATGCAGACCGTAACGGTGGTTACACAAGAATCGTAAAGATTGGTCAGCGTAAAGGTGACGGCGCTCTGGAAGTATTACTTGAGTTAGTTTAAAATTTGTCAATGAGAACCCTCATCTGTGAAGGCAGATGGGGGTTTTTATACTTAAAAGTGAGAATCCGCGCCGGTTTTGCCGATGCGGATTTTTTAAATTTATGAACTATGTGATCTGGGGAGCGGATAAGGTTTCCGTTCTGTTAAGGAACTAATTTAAAAGAGCATCAATTTCTCCAAAATCAATATACGATCATCATAAATATTTTCTGTCAAGTTTTTTGGACACGTAAAACGGTCTCAGAGTTACAACCAGAGAATATTTGACAAATACCCTATAGGGGTATAACATAAGCGCAAAAATGAAAATCTTTCAGATAATACAAAAGGAGCAGACACAATGATCAAAACAACCTTAAAAATTGACGGCATGATGTGTGGAATGTGTGAATCCCACATGAATGATGTGATCCGCAAAAATTTTAAAATAAAGAAAGTGACATCTTCCGCACGGGATGGGGAGACGGTTATCATCAGCGAAGAGCCGATTGATATTCCGTGGGCAAAGAAAGTAATTCATGAAATTGGTTATGAGATGACCGGCAGTTCCAATGAGCCATATGAGAAGAAAGGACTGTTTCACTTCGGGAAAAAATAAGGAGGTTTTTTACCAATGAAAAGGCAAAGCAAATTCTTTGGAGAGTTCAAGAAGTTTATTCTGCGTGGAAATGTGATGGATATGGCGGTCGGTGTTATTGTCGGCGGCGCATTTACGTCCATTGTGACATCCTTGAATGCAGATATCCTGACTCCGATCCTGGGAATTTTCGGAGGCACGGACTTTTCTTACCTTACGGTTACGCTTGGAACAGGAGAAAATGCACCGGTTCTGCATTATGGCAATTTTATTACTGCAGTAATCAATTTTCTGATCACGGCACTTGTGATTTTTATTATGTTGAAAGTTATCAACCAGATCACAGAAAAACTGAGCACGTTAGCAGGTATGGAGGAAGAAAAGCCGGAACCGACAACAAAAAAATGTCCATTCTGTTATTCGGAAATTGATATCAGGGCAACCAGATGTCCGCACTGTACATCCGTACTGGATGAGCAGGAATAAAAACAAAATAATAACACTATTGGAAGGGAGTGACAGGGCCATCATGGAGGTCACTTCCTTTTCAAAATCAGGTGAGCATGAAATTAGAAATAGAAAAGAGGAAAACAATATGGACGAAAACACAAAAAAGCGCTTAGACCAGCAGTTTGCTTTTATCCGGGAAATTGACAGGGAAAAATTTATTGGGAGACAAACCTATTTATCGGATGGCAGGCGAAAGGAAAATGATGCGGAGCATGCCTGGCATATGGCGATCATGACCATGTTGCTCAGCGAGTATGCGAATGAACCGATTGATGTGCTTCATACAATCGGCATGCTTTTAATCCATGATCTGGTGGAGATTGATGCCGGAGATACTTATGCTTATGATGAGGAGGGAAAGAAGACACAGGCTGACCGGGAGAAAAAAGCGGCCGACCGGATTTATGGTCTTCTTCCGGAAGAACAGGGAAAGATGCTGTATGATCTTTGGATTGAATTTGAGGCGCAGAAGACGCCAGAAGCAAAGTTTGCGCGTGTGATGGACAATCTACAGCCTATGATGTTAAACGCCGCTACAGACGGCAAAGCGTGGGTAGAACACGGGGTGCATCTGGCACAGATTATGAAGCGTAACGAGCATACAGCAGAATATTCTGAAACTTTAATGGAATATGCAAGGGAAATGTTTATACAGCCGAATCTTGACAACGGGCATATCATCGAGGATGAAAAGAAATAGTTCAGGGCTGTAATGCAGAACAAAAGCGTGTGAAAACCAGAAAATTTTCACACGCTTTTCGTCTGCGTTTTTTTATGAGATTGTCATGAAATAATTACGCATTTTTTGCATCGTTGTACTTCTTTACATAATTCTTGATACGATCGTATGGATTCAACAGATCGCTGATAGAAGAATCATGATTTAAAGTATCAATGATATATGCAATATATTTACTCATATCGCAGCTGATATAGTACTCACGGGAGAGAAGCTCCGGAGTCTGATAAATCAGGTTTGTGGTTACTACACGGTAAATCAGGCCTTCTTCGTATGCTTTATCGAAAGAAGCAAGTCCGTTTGTGAATAATCCGAACGTAGAAACAACGAAAATACGGTTTGCTTTACGCTTCTTTAATTCACGTGCAGTGTCAATCATGCTTTCGCCGGAGGAAATCATATCATCAATGATCAGTACATCTTTGCCTTCGACGTTGGAGCCTAAGAATTCATGGGCAACGATCGGGTTACGTCCGTCTACGACACGGCTGAAGTCACGTCTCTTGTAAAACATACCCATATCAATGCCAAGTACGTTTGCAAGGTAAATTGCACGGTTGGTGGCACCTTCGTCCGGGCTGATGATCATCAGATGCTCGGCATCAATGGTCAAATCCTTTACGTTCTTTAAGATACCTTTGATGAACTGATAGGAAGGCATTACATTCTCAAAGCCATTCAGAGGAATCGCATTCATAACACGAGGATCGTGAGCATCAAATGTGATGATGTTGTCGATTCCCATATTGTAAAGCTCCTGCAGTGCTAATGGGCAGTCAAGAGATTCACGGGCAGTTCTTCTGTGCTGACGGCTTTCGTACAGGAATGGAAGAATGACAGTGATACGGCGGGCTTTTCCGCCGACTGCAGCAATGACACGCTTTAAATCCGCAAAGTGATCATCTGGAGACATATGATTGGTATGTCCGCAGAGTGAATAGGTCATGCTGTAGTTCGTAACATCTACCATGATATAGAGGTCATAGCCCCGGACAGACTGATTGATAACACATTTCGCTTCTCCGGAACCAAATCGTGGAATATGAGGCTCGATGATGTAGCTCTCTTTGTGATATTCCTTGAAAGCAATATCGTTGTGATGCTCGTGTTCGCGATGCTCTCTCCAGGTGGACAGATAGCTGTCTACTTTTTTTCCTAATTCCATACAGCTTGCAGTCGGAATCAGTCCGAGAGTACCGGTTGGCATGGTTTCCAAAATTCTTTCGTCGTTTGGCATGATTTTCCTCCAGGTTTAAATTAATTGATAAACATATATGCATATAATAGACCCATAACTATGGGGTATTATCTGGAAATGATACGTGTGCGTTTCTGTTTGCGGATATCTTCTTCTGTGAACAGATTGATAAAAGTATAGGAATCTAAAATACGTGAAAATGTTCGTTCAGAATAGGACTCCTTGATCCGTTCCACACTCAGGTTGGTAGAAATAATGGTGGATTTTTGCCGGATCAGCCGTTCATTCACACACAAAAACAGCTGGGAAGAGGTAAAAGAGTTAATCAGTTCTGTTCCCAGGTCGTCGATGACTAACAAATCGCAGTCGAAAATATTCTGGTGTGTGGCAATTGCATCGGAATCTTTTTCAAACACACCTTTGCTTAATATATCAAATAATTGAAATGCTGTAAAGTAAATTACGGAATATCCGTGGTCAAGAAGTTCTTTGGCAACACAGTTTGTCAGAAAAGTTTTTCCGACACCGGTTTTTCCGTAAAACAGCAGATTTTTTGGCTTGTGATCAAAATCGTCAATAAAATAATGACATTCCCGCACCGCTTTTTGTGCGGTTTCATAAGAAGAAAGTCCTGTCAGCGGATTTTTTTCCTCTTTCGAATAAAAATCGTAGCGAAAATTGTCAAAATTTTCAATACGGAGTATCTGGCGAATGTTGGACTGGGCATAGACGGTATTGATAATTGCCTGTTTAAAACAGTGGCATTTTTTCCCGGCGATATACCCGCTGTCTTTGCAATCCGGACAGGTATAAACTGGGTCCAGATAGTCTGCCGGATACCCGCTTGCAGTAAGGAGCTGCTGCCGTTCCAGAGACAGGGCACGTAGTTCCTGCTTTAAGGAGGCCAGTGCATGGGTGTCTCCATCAAGATGCAGACGCGCCTGACGGACGGAAGAAGATGCAACACTTGCATCAATTTCCTTCAGACGGGGAAGCTTTTTTAAAACCTCCGCACGCCGTGTTTCGAGAATATGACGGTTATGCAGTTGGCGCTCATCGTATTCATGCATGATCTCATCATACTGTGCATTGGAAAGCGGCATTTGATTCTCCTTTTATTGCTCAACAGATGATATGGGAGTGATTATGACCGGATCGGAGAGTTTAAAAGCATGGCTTCCAGACTCTTATAGTCATTTTCACGGGATTCAAAGTTATTAAAATTGTTTTTCTTCGGAGAAGCGGCTGCATTTGCTTTCGCTGCGGCTCTCTCCTTTTTCTTTTGCTGATGGGTGGCGTCGAGGCGTTTGACATCTTCCAGAGAATGTACCTTGTCGTTATACCAGCTGGTCAGAATAGAATCGGCATAACTGAAACTTGACTGACCGGTACTGGAAATGGTGCGGGCACAGGCTTCCTGGATCAATGACAGATCAAAAGCGTATTCTTTGGTCCATTTGCGGATCATGGCTGTTTCGGAATCGATAAGGTTTCTTCCTGTGATGCCGAAAGCTTTCATGACGGCGTAGTACGCTTTGCTGCGGACGGCGGCTTCACTTTTGGCCTGGTCCACAGAAGTAATTTTTTTCTCATGCCATGCCAGTGCCACTTTATTCAGATAACGAAGATTTGTATGTCCTTTGCTGACGCAATATTCCACCAGATAGACGATCAGTTCGGCAGAAAAGTGAAGATCTTCATGCCAGAATAAGATCGTGTTGATATCATTCTCACTGAATGGATGCCGGATATAGGTTTCCACGACAAAAAGCATTTCCTGAATATCCGGATTTTTTTGAAATTCTGCGATTTCATCCAGCGTATAATGGCGGATCTGCGGTTCCTGCGGCTGATTCACAGGCTGGGAGCCAGAAACATTTTCCCCTGCAGCGGATGCTGGTGTTTCTTCCAAAGAAACAGCAGACGGGGCAGGAGAGGAAGATGCCTCTTTTGTGTCTGTGGAATCTTCCGGAAACGGAAGAAGACCGATTCCGCACAATTTACCGTCGGCGGTTTCCTCCAGAGAGAGGAGTCCTTCTTTCTGCCAGTAACGCAGTGCACGCTGAATGTCCATTTCTGTATTGTTAAATTTGTCAGCAATTTCAGAAATTGTACAATTTGATGCATGAGAATGGATGCACCGTAATAAATATAAATATACCTTAACAAATTCCCCGTTTGCTGACGGCATAAAGCGGTCAATAAACTGGTTGGGAACGATTGTGTCCGTGGCTGGACAATCATTGTGCAGCTGAATGTTTATCATATGTCATAGTACCTTTCTTATTATGCATTTGTGATTATAGCACAATCATTTTCCAAATGGAAGAAGAAAAACACCCGTAAATCCCTGGTAATCAGGGGGATACTGATTGTGAACAACATTGTGGATAAAGTGGATAAGTCCACCAAAACGTACAAATTCAAAACGGAAAGGAGTGGATAAATATAGACAAAAAATCCACACAGAACGAAGAAAGAATCAACGTTTCTATGTGGATAATGTGGATAAGTTATTTTCCAAGGAGGGATTCGCCGATTTCTACGACATTTCCGGCTCCCATGGTTATCAACAGATCTCCGTTCATACAATTTTTTAATAAAAACTTTTCGATCTCTTCAAAAGAAGGAAAATAGTGCGCGTCTTTTCCTTTGGCTGTCAGGCGCTCCAGAATATCTTTCGAGCTTACACCGAAGGTATTCTGTTCGCGGGCAGCAAAGATGTCTGCCAGAACAATGACATCTGCCATGGAAAGTACTTCGGCAAAATCATCCAGAAAAGCTTTGGTGCGGGAGTAGGTGTGTGGTTGGAATACCAGCACCAGACGCTTATGCGGATATTTCTGCGCGGCGGTCAGTGTCGCGCGGATCTCTGTCGGATGATGTGCATAATCGTCAATGATGGTGACACCGTCTACGGTTCCTTTGTACTGGAAACGGCGGTTGGCACCGTGGAAAGCGTCCAGACCTCTGATGATGGCATCTGTGCTGATTCCCATGGTACAGGCAAGGGCGATGGCGGCCATGGCATTTCCGGCATTGTGTCGTCCGGGAACGGCAAGTTTGATTTCACAGATGGCCTCTTTGTTGTGCATGGCGGTAAAAGAAGGACAGGCTTTGTCATCATATGTCAGATTATCTGCATAATATTCACAGGAATCATCAAAACCGTAGGTGATGATCTGCTGTGGAAGTCCGTCGGTCAGTTCCTGATGGTCTGCAATTTCTCCATTGATAATGGTTGCTCCGTCTGCCAGTGTATTGCCGGCAAATTTACGGAAAGAACGACGGATGTCGTTGATATCCTTGAAAAAGTCCAGATGTTCTGCTTCTACATTTAAGATGATGCTGTATTTTGGACGGAAATTCAGGAAACTGTTGGTGTATTCACAGGCCTCCGAAACAAAGATTCCGGAATGACCGACACGCAGGTTTCCTCCGATAGAGGGAAGAATTCCGCCAACAGTGATGGTCGGATCGGATTTCGCAGCAAGAAGAATCTCACTGATCATGGAAGTTGTGGTTGTTTTGCCGTGGGTTCCGGCAACGGCAACGGAATTGTTGTAGTTGTCCATGATCTGTCCAAGCAGTTCTGCACGGGAGAGCATTGGCAGTCCCTGGGATCTGGCCTCTGCAAATTCCGGATTATCCGGATGGATTGCGGCTGTGTAGACAACCAGATCAATGCCGGGAATGATATTTTCAGCACTTTGTCCATAAAAAATCTGAGCACCTTTGGATGCGAGCATGCGGGTAAGATCGGATTCTTTTGCATCGGATCCGGAAATAGTGAAGCCTTTTTCCAGAAGAATTTCAGCGAGTCCGCTCATGCTGATTCCGCCAATTCCGATAAAGTGAATATGAATGGGGTCATTAAATTTTAATTTATACATCAGGATTACCTACCTATTTAATAAAGTTTTTTTCTATTATACCACTCTATAACCAAAGGCGCACCCGAAAATATATTGTGCATTTTGCCAAAAAACAACAAAAAAACTCAACATTTTTGTATAAACTGTTGTACATAAAAGGATAATATGATATACTACAGTAATAGTAAGAAACAAACATAATATTTAGAACAGACGAGGAGTGATGACGTGATTAAGAAAGAAATGATAGCCATGCTTTTAGCAGGCGGTCAGGGCAGCAGACTTGGAGTTCTGACATCGGACGTCGCCAAGCCGGCGGTAGCATTTGGCGGCAAGTACAGAATTATCGATTTTCCACTCAGCAATTGTATCAATTCCGGAATTGATACGGTTGGTGTGCTGACGCAGTATCAGCCACTTCGGCTGAACACACATATCGGCATCGGCATTCCGTGGGATCTCGATCGGAACAATGGTGGAGTGACTGTACTTCCACCGTATGAGAGAAGCAATAACAGTGAATGGTATACCGGTACAGCCAATGCCATTTATCAGAATCTGCGCTATATGGAAAGTTATAATCCGGAATATGTTCTGATCCTTTCCGGAGATCATATTTATAAGATGGATTATGAGGTTATGCTGGACTTCCATAAGGCAAATCATGCGGATGTGACGATTGCAACGATGCCTGTTTCCATGGAGGAGGCAAGCCGTTTCGGAATTGTGATTGCGGATGAAAACAAAAAGATTCAGGATTTTGAGGAAAAACCGGAAAAACCGCGGAGTAATCTGGCATCCATGGGAATTTATATTTTCTCCTGGAAAGTATTAAGAGATGCTCTTATTGAATTAAAAGATCAGCAGAGCTGTGATTTCGGAAAGCATATTATTCCGTATTGCTTCAAAAACAACAAGAGGCTTTTTGCATATGAGTTCAACGGTTACTGGAAGGATGTGGGAACACTTGGCTCATACTGGGAAGCCAATATGGAGCTGATTGATCTGATTCCGGAATTCAATCTCTATGAGGAGTTCTGGAAGATTTACACGAAGTGCGATACGATTGAGCCGCAGTACATAGCACCGGGGGCAAAAGTGGAGCGCTGCATTATTGGGGAGGCAGCAGAGATCCATGGAGCGGTGATCAATTCGGTAATCGGACCGAACGTATATATTGGACCGGGGGCTGTCGTGCGGGATTCCATTATTATGAAGGATACCAGTATCGGCAGGGATGTAACGATCGACAAATCCATAATTGCAGAAAACTGCAGAATTGAAGATGGGGTAACACTGGGAATAGGAGAAGCAGCACCAAACAAATTAAACGAGAGTGTTTATTCGTTTGGGCTGGTAACAATTGGAGACGATTCTGTTGTTCCGGAGAATGTAAAGGTGGGCAAAAACACTGCCATTTCCGGTGTGACAGTAAAAGAAGATTATCCAGACGGGGTATTGGCAGGCGGCGAAGTAATTATTAAGGCAGGTGACAGAAAATGAAAGCAGTAGGAATTATTTTGGCGGGTGGCAATAACAACCGGATGGGAGAACTGTCCAGAAAACGTGCGATTCCGGCGATGCCGGTCGGCGGAAGTTTCCGCTGCATTGACTTTGTCTTAAGTAACATGAGCAATTCGCATGTACAGACAGTTGCGGTACTCACACAGTATAATTCCCGTTCACTGAATGAACATTTAAGTTCTTCAAAATGGTGGGATTTTGGAAGAAAACAGGGAGGTCTGTATCTGTTTACACCGACCGTTACGGCAGAAAACAGTGACTGGTATCGTGGCACGGCAGATGCCATGTATCAGAATATTGATTTCCTGAAAAACCGTCACGAACCGTATGTGATCATATCCAGCGGTGACTGTGTGTATAAGATGGATTACAATGACCTGCTGGAGTTTCATATCGCAAAGAAAGCAGATATTACCATTGCGTGCAAGGATATGCCGGCGGATGCGGATGTCAGCCGTTTCGGAGTCGTCCGTATGAATGAAGATTCCCGGATCACGGATTTTGAGGAAAAACCGCTGGTAGCACAATCCAATACGATTTCCACAGGAGTGTATATTATCCGGAGAAGACAGCTGATCGAAATTCTCGAAAAATCAGCGGAGGAAAACCGGTTTGATTTTGTTACGGATGTGCTGGTGCGTTACCGCAATGTAAAGCGTGTGTATGGATATAAACTGAATAGTTACTGGAGTAATATTGCAAGTGTAGATGATTACTTCCGTACAAATATGGACTTTTTAAAACCGGATGTGAGAAAGTACTTTTTCCGCGAAGAGCCGAAGATTTATTCGAAAGTGGATGATCTTCCGCCGGCAAAATACAATATGGGATCGGATGTCAGCAACAGTCTGATCGCCAGTGGATGTATTATAAACGGAAGGGTAGAAAATTCTGTTTTGTTTAAGAAAGTGTTTGTAGGAAAAAATTGCGTGATCAAGAATTCGATTATCTTGAATGATGCATATATTGGCGATAACACGCATGTAGAAAACTGCATTGTGGAGAGCCATGGAACACTCCGGGCAAATACATTTTATTCCGGAGACGATGCTGTCCGGATTGTTGCAGAAAACAACGAAAGATATATGCTCTAGGGAGAGACTAGAAGGGGGATACATATGCAGATTACAGACGTTAGAATCCGCAAGGTGGAAAAAGAAGGCAAGATGAAAGCCGTGGTATCTATCACAATCGATGATGAATTTGTCGTACATGATATCAAAGTGATCGAAGGGGAAAAGGGATTGTTTATTGCGATGCCGAGCAGAAAAGCCGGCGACGGAGATTTCCGGGATATCGCACATCCGATCAATTCCGCGACAAGGGATCAGATTCAGGGATTGATACTGAAAAAGTATGAAGAGGTCTTGCAGGAGAAGGAATAAACGATTAAAATAAGAGAAATGGGACTGTGGAGTAATCCATGGTCCTTTTCTTAATTACAGACTTTTTGGATCCGTAATTGCGAAACTTATGGATGGGCGGCTCCCGTGACGTGCTCAACATCCCCAGCCACCACACGGGAGCCACCCGGCGGTACCTTTCGTAATTAACGGACAAAAATTCAAATAAAAGGAGAATTGGATACATGTTTTTAATTGCAGGACTTGGAAATCCGGACAAAAAATACGAAAAAACAAGACATAATATTGGATTTGATACCGTCGATGCACTGGCAGAAAAATACAACATCAGCATCACGGAGAAAAAACATAAAGCGCTGTGTGGAAGCGGTGTGATCGAAGGCGTAAAAGTCATCCTGGCCAAACCGCAGACCTATATGAATTTAAGCGGAGAAAGCATCGCAGAAATCGTGAATTTCTATAAGCTTGATCCGGAGAGCGAAATGCTGATTATTTTTGATGACATCTCTTTGGCACCGGGAAATATCCGTGTGCGCAAAAAAGGCAGTGCAGGTGGGCATAATGGAATCAAGAGCATTATTTCAAGTGTGGGAACCTCAAACTTTATGCGAATTAAAGTCGGTGTGGGGGAAAAGCCACAGGGATGGGATCTGGCAGACCATGTGCTTGGCCGTTTTTCCGGGGAGGATCGTGCAAGGGTGGAAGAAGCCATACGGGATGCGGAAGATGCAGCAGTCCTGATGATTCAGGGGGAAGCAGACAAGGCAATGAATGATTTTAATGCAAAAAAGCAGGAGAATACAAAGTAAGTGAAAGCATTTATAGAACCGCTGCAGGAATTGAGCGGATATGAAGATATGACAAAAGCGGCCATGCAGCCGGGACTGGTGACCATCAGTGGCTGTATTGATGCACAGAAGCCACATATGATTTACACGCTTGGAAGGACACGCAGCCGGCGTCTGATCGTAACGTTTCATGAGCAGAAAGCGAAAGAATTGTATGACGACTATCGTTTTTTTGATCCATCAGTGGTGTATTATCCGGCAAAGGATGTGCTGTTTTATCAATCGGATATCCGCGGAAACCTTCTTACCGCAGAGCGGATCAGTGCATTGCGGGCAATTCATGAAAATGAACAGGTGACGGTGATCACAACATTTGATGCCCTGATGAATACGATGCCAAGGGATGCACAGGTGTGGGACAGTGTGCTGCATATTGCACAGGGAGATACCCTGGATCTGGATGCACTTGTGGAACAGCTGGTGCGGATGGGATATGAACGGCAGTATCAGGTGGATAATATCGGTCAGTTTGCATTAAGAGGTGGAATTCTTGATATTTTTCCGCTGACGGAAGAAAATCCGGTCCGGATTGAACTGTGGGATGATGAAGTAGATACCCTTCGCACCTTTGATGTGGAAAGTCAGAAATCCATTGAAAATATAGAAAAGCTTGTGGTATATCCGGCATGTGAACTGGTTCTTTCGACCGAAGAGAAAGCAGAAGGTATTCGCAGACTGTTAAAGGAAGCAGAAGCTTTTTCCGATAAATTGCGGAAAGAAATGAAAACCGAGGAAGCCTATCGGGCACTGTCACAGGCAAAAGAACTGGCACAGGAATGGGAAGAATTGTCGGAAACCGCGGGAATGGATGCTTTTTTGTCCTATTTCTGCAGGGAACGGTGGAGCCTTCTGGATTATTTTGATCCGGCAGATACATTTGTGTTTTTCGATGAGCTGAGCCGGAGCGCGGAACGCGGACGGCAGACGGAACTGGAATTTTCGGAGAGCATGAAGCAGCGTCTGGAAATGGGGTATATTCTGCCGGGGCAGATGAACGAACTGTTTGGCTATAAGGAAATCATGGGAAGGCTTGAAAAATATTCCTGCTGTGCGGTTTCCGCACTGGATATCAAGACCTGCGGATTAAAATCCAATGGGCAGTTCGGCATTCATGTAAAGAGCGTAAGCGCATACAATAACAGCTTTGAACTTCTGATCGCAGACCTGAAGAAATACAAAAAAAACGGATACCGTATTATTTTACTTTCCGGTTCCCGCACACGCGCGAAGCGTCTGGCGGAGGATATTTTAAACGAAGGACTCAACTGTTTTTATACGGAAGATTACGATCACGATCTGGTGGCAGGACAGATCATGGTCTGCTACGGAAAAGTGCATCAGGGGTATGAATATCCGATCCTGCAGTTTGCAGTGATTACGGATACGGATATTTTCGGGGAAGAAAAAAAGAAAAAGAAGCGGCACCGCACCTATGAGGGCGAAAAAATCCAGCAGTTTACGGATCTGAGTGTCGGGGATTATGTCGTACATGAAAATCATGGGCTTGGTATCTACAAAGGAATTGAAAAGATAGAAGTCGACCGAAAGGTGAAAGATTACATCAAGATCGAATATGCGGGAGGCTCCAATCTGTATATTCTTGCAACACAGCTTGACCAGATCCAGAAATATGCGGGGAAAGACGCAAGAAAACCAAAACTCAATAAACTTGGAAGCCAGGAGTGGACAAAAACCAAGGGAAAAGTGCGTGGAGCCGTGCGTCAGATCGCACAGGATCTGGTGAAATTATATGCCGAGCGGGAAGAACAGAATGGCTATATGTATGGACCGGATACGGTATGGCAGAGAGAGTTTGAAGAACTGTTCCCGTTTGAAGAGACCGAAGATCAGGTGCTTGCCATTGATGCAACCAAGCGGGATATGGAGAGTCATAAGATTATGGACCGGCTGATCTGCGGGGATGTCGGTTACGGAAAGACGGAGATTGCGATCCGTGCAGCTTTCAAAGCAGTGCAGGAGAATAAACAGGTGGCATACCTTGCGCCGACAACCATTCTTGCCCAGCAGATTTATAATACGTTTTCCCAGAGAATGAAGGATTTCCCTGTCCGGGTGGATCTGTTGTGCCGTTTCCGCACGGCAGCGCAGCAGAAGAAGACCATCAGTGATCTGAAAAAAGGACAGGTGGATATTATTGTGGGAACACACCGGATTCTGTCAAAAGATGTGCAGTTTAAAGATCTTGGGCTTCTTGTCGTGGACGAGGAACAACGGTTTGGTGTGGCTCACAAAGAAAAAATCAAACAGTTAAAGACCAATGTGGATGTGCTGACACTTACTGCCACACCGATTCCGCGGACACTTCACATGAGCCTGATCGGAATCCGGGATATGAGCGTTTTAGAGGAACCGCCGATGGACCGTGTCCCGATTCAGACGTATGTCATGGAATATAATGAGGAACTGGTCCGGGAGGCAATCACGCGGGAACTTGCCCGTGGTGGACAGGTATATTATGTGTATAACAAAGTAAGGGATATTGATGAAGTGACGTCACGCATTCAGGAGCTGGTGCCGGAGGCAAATGTGGCATTTGCTCATGGACAGATGCGGGAAAACCAGCTGGAGGATATCATGTACCGGTTTATCAATGGAGACATTGATGTACTGGTATCAACGACAATCATAGAGACGGGACTGGATATCTCAAATGTCAATACAATGATCATTCATGACGCGGATAATATGGGGCTTTCCCAGCTGTATCAGCTGCGCGGGCGGGTCGGCAGATCCAATCGTACGGCGTATGCGTTTCTTATGTACCGCAGAAACAAAATGCTCAAAGAGGTGGCGGAAAAACGACTGGCTGCCATCCGGGAGTATTCGGATCTGGGCAGCGGATTTAAGATTGCCATGCGGGACCTGGAGATCCGGGGAGCCGGAAATCTGCTGGGAGCCGAACAGAGCGGTCACATGGAGGCGGTTGGATATGATCTGTACTGCAAGATGCTTCACGAAGCGGTGAAAGAAGCCCGGGGAGAAGCACCGGCCGAACAGTTTGAGACTTCCGTTGATATCCGGACGGATGCATTTATTCCGTCCACATATATTGCAAATGAGTCGCAGAAACTGGATATGTATAAGCGGATCGCCGGAATTGAAACGGATGAGGAAGCGGAGGAAATGCTCGAAGAACTGATTGACCGTTTTGGAGAGCCTCCGAAGTCCGTGCAGAATCTGCTGACAATTGCCAGACTCAAAGCGGTTGCCCACAGTGTATATATTAAGGAAATTGTTCAAAGAGAAGATCTGTTAAAAATCCTAATGTACGAAAAAGCAAAGATTCACGCACAGCATATTCCGGGGCTGGTAAAAGCGTTTGCCCCGTCACTGAAATTTGCGGCAGATCCGAAGGGACCGTACTTCACTTACCGTCTGGGAGCAAATTCAAGGGAAAAGAACAGGGAAATTCTGGAAGTTCTCAGGCAATTATTGGAACAAATGCACGTTTTTTTGTGTGCGGAGCCGTAAAAGTGCTTGCCTGATGTAGGGAAAAGAATTATAATACTCTGGTATATAGGTGAAAAGAAACTCCCGGGAGGAACTATGAAAGCAAAAAAAGTTACAGCGATTATTTTAGCCGGTGCAATCTGCGCAGCAGCTTTTACCGGATGTGGTATAAATACAGGTGCGACGGCAGCAAGCATGAAAAATCAGACCGTCACGATGGGCATGGCAAACTTTACATGCCGTTATCAGCAGGCAAATGTAGAAGATTATTATAAGAGCATGATGGGGGCCAAAAGCAGCAGTGAGCTCTGGAGCAAGGATTTATATGGAAACGGAACAACCATGGAAGACACCATGAAAGATTCCGTTATGGAACAGCTTCATGAGATGTATACGTTACAGGCACATATGAAAGACTATGATGTGAGTGTGACAAAAGACGAAAAGGCAGCAATCAAAAGAGCTGCACAGCAGTTTATCAGCGATAATTCTTCCGAGGCACTCAAGGAGATGACTGCAGACGAAGATACCGTGGAGGAACTGCTTACGCTCTACACCATCCGCAGCAAGATGCAGAAAGCTATCGAGGCAGAAGCAGATACCAATGTGACGGATGAAGAGGCAAATGAGCGCGGTTATACGATGATGACTATTTCTACAACTTCCCATCAGGATGACAGCGGAAATACCGTAGAATATACCGATGATGAGAAAAAGCAGCTGAAGGAGACCGCAAACAAAATCGAAGATGCGGTAAAGAATGGAAAAACTCTCGAAGATGCTGGGGATGACCGTC
>OHIM01000693.1_pt1 | contig 17499 bp, 16 predicted proteins | sample 1568271 | NCBI WGS metagenome assembly OHIM01 (sample SAMEA3879580, study PRJEB24766) | human gut metagenome | biome: human-associated habitat; feature: feces | place: USA | collected 1985/1987
AGGTGATCTGCCTTGGAGAGCGTTTTGCCGTTGCGGAGCACCACCGGAAGGAATCCTTCTCATCCTCCTGGCATGGACGCACCGCCAGTTTCTTTTCATCCGGGTTTACGAGTATCTGCACGAAATCCGTATCCGGCAGCTTTTTTATGCATGCGGTGTTTACGGATACCTTGCTGGAATTAAAAGTAAAGGACGGTTCATAGGTATGGGCGAAGAACTCGCCGCGGACAACCTGATACCCGTCATAGCTGAAAGCATCATCCTCGGTCACGGGAATGGTATTCTTTTCATCGTTTGTCTGTATGTTCATCTGTGTTCTCCTTCATATCTGACATGATCTGTTTAATATTCTTTTCGATGTCATTTTTACTGGTGACCTGTATATCAGTGTCGTTATATGTTACCGAGGCATGGGAGGTATCCGGGTCTTTACGTCCGGTGAATCCGGCAAGTTCTTCTGCCTGTGCGTGGCTGTAATAATTGCTCCCGAATGTGTCTGCCCAGTCAGGCGGATAGGCTCGGACATTTCTCTGCTGGTTGTCTGTAAAGGGTTTTACGGCCGGATCCGCATCCGGTGCACCGACCATGTCATTGGGGATGAATATCTCCGGTTCGGAAAGGTTGAAGAGCAGTACGGCATCATTCCCGCTGCCACGCTTTACCCCCGTAATGCGGTAACGGCAGTCATCATTCCAGCCGAGGAGGGAATAGAGCGTGGAAAGAAATGCAGTCCCGCTGATCTCACGTGGAGAATTTTTGCCGTCTTTCTTTTTAGACCACTGCATGGCATTCCGGCAGTCTTTCCCCGCATTCCTTACGGCAAAGACCAGTTTCTTTGGATGTATGAGCAGTTCCACAAGCATACTGTCAAGTTTGCGGACGGCAGGAGCGGAAAAGCGGATATCTCCCTGGCTGAAGGTAACTGTTATACGGTCCGTGCTGTCAAAAAACTGTGAGCGTGCGATCTCATATCCGCGCAGGTCAAATTCACCGGATTTTACTTCCACATGACCGGAAGACGGGCCGGACTGTTCCGTGCCGTCATAAACACTGGAAGAAGCATTCATGTAATCCGTTTCCTTAAATCCCGCCCATCTAGGGTTGATGGATACAAACCCTTTCAGGACACCTCCCGGAATGACCTTCAGCTGCGGAAGGATCCCTTTGTTCCCGTACTTGGCATTGCTGATTAGTCTCTGGACCGCAATAAAGTCATCCCTTGATATGATGGCTTCGTGATGGTCACGCTTCCGGTACTGGGGACGGTTCTGCATATTCTTCTTTGATTTGTGGTTGAGATAATTCGGAGTGTAGGTCTTATGTGCAAGAACATCACCGCAGTGCCTCTCATTCTGCAGTATCTGAAGGATGGAACCAGGAGACCATACAGTGTTCCCCTTTTTGGTCTCACAGCCGAGTTCCGTCAGGGTATCGGCAATCTCCTGACAGGTGCATCCGTTTAAGTACATCATAAATATGAGTTTTACGATCTTTGCTTCCCCTTCATTAATAATGAGGTTTCCATCTTCATCATGGTCATATCCGAGGAGTATCGGTGTAAGGAAGATCCCCCTGCGGAAACGCATCTCGATGGATGCATTCATGATCTCGCTCTTGGTATGGCTTTCTTCCTGTGCAAGTGTGGCCATGAAGGAAAGCACCATCTCACTTTTGGGGTCAAAGGTGTTGAGCCTTTCCGTTTCAAAGAAAACACCGACAGGATGGGGGAGTGCGAGAAGCTCCCTGACATAGCCGATGCAGTCCACCACATTCCGGGCAAAACGTGATACGCTCTTGGTCACGATGAGATCTATCTGACCTTTTTTGCAGTCTTCAATCATCAGCTTGAACTGGTCACGGTGCTGGAGTGAAGTGCCGGAGATGCCTTCATCCGCATAGATCTGTACCAGTTTCCAGTTCGGACTCTTGCTGATGACATCATGATAATGGTTCTTCTGCAGTTCATATGAAGATGTCTGCCTTGGATCATCCGTTGACACCCTTGCATATACGGCAACACGCTGTTCATTTTCCACTGCAAATATATCTTCCTGCGGAAGGGCAGGGATCACGTCAAGTTCATCCGGGTTGATGCCTTTATAGCGTTCCCTTATCTTACTTTTCTGGTCGGCAACTGAGCCGGCTTTCTGCTCGTTTTCGTTCATGACTTACCACCTTTTATTTCTGTGCTGGATTTTATTATAAAATTTTCATGCTGAAATAAAATAGACTATACGGACAGCCATATCCCTATAGTCTATTTCAAAGAAAATTTATTTGTGTGAAAATAGTGTGCCTTTATCTGTGCCTGTCACTGGAAGCAAGCTCCCAGCCGTTTTTGTGCATGGTTTCAAGGCTTGCTTTTATAAGTTCATAGATGAATCTTTTCTCATTTTCCGAGCAGTCTTCCATGAGCATATCGATGTCTGTCTGGTATGCAGCCGGATTGTTCATCTGCACTCCGGCAAGCAGTTCATCCACGGTAATGCCGAGAGCATTCACGATACGGATGATGGATTCCAGGCTTGCTTTTCTTTTTGCATTTTCAATGTGGCTTATGTAGGAGACGGAAAGGTCGGTCATTTCCGCAAGCTGTGCCTGTGAAATATGATTCTGCTCCCTTACTTCCTTGATACGGTATCCTATCTGCCTGTGATTGACAGATATCTGCGTCTGATTCATAGATTGTACCTCCTGTTTCCTTTTTCTTACGCAAGGTAAATTATCTATCAATGAGTGCAAAAAAGTTGTGTAATTTAATAAAGCGTAATGGAGTAAAAGGAAAACAGGGGATAGGAAAGTGCGAAATATGTCGAACGATTTTTATTGAAGGATGCTGATGCAGATGGTATGCTTATAACTGGAACAAGACGATATAAGGAATGATGGAAACAAGGTAAATCAAGGTTCTGTCATGATACAAAACTGAACTGCATAAACCTGCCGTTCATATTTTTTTACCCAGATACTCCATTGCACTAGAGTAAATTACGAAAGAGATATGGTTCTAATAATTCTTCTGCGTAACGGTTACAATATGTATATCGTACAGATAGAAGAGAGGTGTAATTTACTTGCGTACAGAGGAGTACATACCAAAGAGGGTAAAAGAATTATGCAGCAAGCATAAAGTCTCCAAATACAGACTTGCACAGCTCACGGATATGTCGCAGACAGCGTTGGCAAATATAATGAATAAGAAGAGCATACCTACAGTACCGACCCTGGAAAGGATCTGTGATGCATTCGGAATTTCAATCGCACAGTTCTTTGCCGGAGATGGTATGCGGCCTGACCTGACGGATGAGCAAGGTGAATTATTGGAGATATGGGATGACTTAAATGCGGATGAACGCAGAATACTGATGAACTTCGTAAGGACGCTGAAGAAGTAAGGGGAAGCAGTTTGATTGTATCTGACAAGACTGGCTTCCCTTTTTCTATGCATTCCGGTGACCACGGAAAGTGATGAGGATGTATATGAGAGTACAGGATGAGGAATTCAAAACAATGATCTACGATCTGATGAACGGACATTATGATCTGGATAAATTTGATTGTGAGGAAAGCAGTGTGGTAGAGAATGAATTTGAAGAAGGCAGATACTGTGAAAAACTCTACAGTGAAATGCTTGCAGCCTATGGAAGAATATGCCAGAGACTGCATGAGCAGTCTGGTGAGGACAGGGACGTGGAAATCATAATAAACAATCTGCTGGACATGGGCAGATACCAGAGCATGAAGATGTTTAATTATGGGGCATTCTTTACTGAAAAACAGAATCAGCAGTAAGACGGAACACAAAAAATAGTGTGGCTACGATTTGACAGCCACGCTATTTTTTGTTACAAATATAGTGGTGTTATACAATGCGTATAACAGAGAGCCGCAAACATGGTTTTGCGTGATTAGACAAATCTCAAGAATAAGCAAATCTGGGGTGTTCAAAGGGGGTATATCCCCTAGTGGGCTATCCCCCTTAGCGTTGTATGCTGACTATCCCTTTATAATAAGAAGTTATGCCATCTATAAAAGACAGGGTAAAGCCCCAGACGGGACTTCATATTTCCCTTCTGGGGATGGGACTGTACCGCCTGCTGCGGAAACGACTGCATACCCGGTATGTGACAGCAGCGCTGGCAACGACCGTTTTTTTGATTTCCTATGCGGTTTTAAGCGGAAACGGGGTATCTACACAGCGGGCAGTGGGCATGTGTCTGATTTATTTGTTTGCGGATGTGACAGGATATGCCTATGACATGTTAAATGCGCTTGGAATTGTTGTGCTCGTACTTTTGTGGGAAAATCCGTTTCTGCTATCGTATTCCGGATTTGTGTTTTCCGTGATGGCGGTGATTGCCATCGGAGTGGGAGCCAATGTACTGCTGGAATGGGAACATTCATGGAAACGCAGACAGCAGGCCGGAGAGGAAACCATCAAAAAAACATTTTTCTCAAGACAAAAAGAAGGAATTCTGGTAAGTTTTGCAATCCAGTTGTTTACCATCCCGCTGGTCGCATATTCTTATTATGAAATTCCCGTGTACGCGATGCTGATAAACCTGTTTGTACTTGCGGTGGTCAACGGATTACTGGGGCTTACTGTGCTTGGGGTGATTGTGGGGATGGCGTTTTTGCCTGCGGGGCGTGTTCTGTTTGCGCCCTGTGGCTGGATGCTCGACAGTTACCGGTTTCTGTGTGAGGTTTCCTTAAAGATTCCGGGTGCGCAGAGGATCACAGGGAAACCTGCGCATATGCGGATCTTTTGGTATTACCTGGGACTTGGAGTGTTTCTTCTGGCGATCTATGCCTGTGCACGCAGAAATGAAAAGCATAAAGACTGCAGGGAAACGGCAGATTTGTGTGTAAGCCGAAGAAAGAAACGTTTGCAGGGCATAGTTTTTTCCTGTTTTATTGCGTTTCTTCTGCTTTTTCTTTTTTTTCCACAGAAGAAATCGTTTGAGATTGATTTCCTTGATGTGGGACAGGGAGACGGTATTTATCTGTGCACGGGCGGCGGGACTTCCATGTTTATCGATGGTGGGAGCACCGATGTGAAACAGGTGGGAAAGTACCGGATTCTGCCGTTTTTAAAGGCAAAAGGAGTGTCAGAGATTTCTTACTGGTTTGTCAGTCATACGGATACCGATCATGTGTCCGGTCTTAAGGAGGTTCTTGTGTCCGGATACCGTGTTTGCAAAAGCAGTGGAAAAAGAAGCAAAGACAAAAGAGCTGGCAGAACTGGCCCGCAGCCATGGAACGAAAGTGCTTTATATGCAGGCGGGGGATACGGTAAGAAGCAAACGTGCAGCCATGCGCTGCCTGTATCCAAAAGCTGCGGATAAAGGGGAGAATATCAATGACCGGTGTCTGGTGTTACAATTTGAAGAGGGGGATATAAGCGCTCTGTTTGGTGGAGATATCTCCACAGATGTGGAAGAGCAGCTCATCCGGCGCAGAAAATGGGATAAGATTTTGGTTTTTAAGGCGGATCATCATGGATCGCGCTATGCGAACGCAGAGGCGTTATTGCAGTGTATCCGGCCGGAAATTACGGTTGCTTCAGCCGGAAAGGATAATCGTTACGGACATCCGAGCCCGGATGCCGTACAAAGGATCAAAGAGAGCGGCAGCAGATTTTTTTGCACCATCGAAGGTGGACGGATACGGGTGCGCGTCATCGAAAATAAGCTGGTGTGCGAAACTTATGTGAAATAGAGAAAATTATTTTCCGGCACTGTACTGTACCAGAAACAGTTCAACGGCCATCTGGTCATTCATGTGTCCGGTTTTTACTGCAGTTTCGTATTCCACACCATCGCGGATCGCCTGTTTGAGCTGATCCATGGAAAAAGCACGGCTCTGCGACTGGTATTTGCGGACTGCCCACTCCGGGCAGCCGGCTTTTAAAGCAATTTCTTTGTTGCCAAATCCCTGATTGGTCATGGATTTGACAATCATCAGACGCTGAAACTGGCTGGAAAGCAGAAAAAGAATACGCATCGGAGCTTCTTTGAGAGCAAGAAGATCATAATAAAGATCCAGTGCCTTTTTCTGCTGGTGCAGTGCCACTGCATCAATCATGTCAAAGATTTTATTCTCGGTCTGTTCGGTGGTGATGGCTTCCACATCGGAGATATCAATATAGTCTTTTTCCAGTGTGTAGCAGAGAAGTTTTTCCAGCTCTTTGTCGATATTTTCCATGTCATCACCGGTTTTACGGATAAAGAGCGCATAGGCATCTCTTGTAATATTTTTTCCGTTTCTGCGGATTCTTCCCTCGATCCAGCGGGAGAGAGTCGTCTCATTCTGACGCGGAAATTCCACGATGCTTCCGTTTTTTTTCACCTGCTTGTACATCTTTGTTTTCTTGTCTATTTCTTTTTCCGCAAAGACAAAATAAGTGGTTTCCGGAATGGAAGACATGTAATCGGCAAGTTCTTCGGCGCTTTTTTTAAATAGACCGCTGTCTTCGATCAGAATGAGTCTGCGGTCGGCAAAAAAAGGCAGTGTCTCTGCCAGATCGATGATCTCTTTCTGGTTGATGTCGCTGCCGGAGAAAGCAGAAAAGTTCATGGTATCATCATCCGCTGCCAGTGCATGCTTTAATTTGTCCCGGTACTGGCGGATCAGATACTGTTCTTCTCCGTATAACAGATAAATCTGTTTGAATTGTCCTGTTTTGATGTCGTTATCAATCGTTTTCATGTCTACATTATATACATATTGGCAGACTTTTACAACTTTTTTTCAATTACATCTTGACAGAAGGGACAGCTTGACATATTATATTCTAGTGTGTTTGCGATGAAGCGTCCGTGTCTGTTTCACCGCAGGAAACAAATTACAGTTTGATATGGAGGTGTACAGATTGGCTAACATTAAATCTGCTAAGAAGAGAATTTTAGTTACAGAGACAAAGACTGCAAGAAATAAAGCAATCCGTTCTGAAGTTAAGACTTCAATCAAGAAGGTAGAGGCTGCTGTTGCTGCAAAGGATAAGGCTGCTGCAGAGGCTGCATATAAGGATGCTTCTTCAGTTATCGAGAGTGCCTGCTCTAAGGGTGTATATCACAAGAACAACGCAGCTCGTAAAGTTTCCCGTTTAGCAAAATTAGTAAACGGAATCGCTTAAGATCTGAATATTATAAAAGGAGAAGGACTGCCAGTACCGTCATGCTGGCAGTCTTTTTTGTTTACAAATACGTGGGAGAATGATACAATAAACAGAGGAACTGATACAGCGGAGGAAAAAATGTCTGGATTATTGTTGGAGCTGCGCAGACAGATTGCGCACAATTGTCGGAAAGCTGCATATGAAGAACGGATGCGTGCATCTGCTCAGGAAAAACCGCAGGAGGTTTTTTCGCAGAAGACAAAAGAGACAAAGCCGGACACGGAAATACAGCCCGAAGTACAGGAAAGGAAAGTTAATGTTGTGAGCAGGGAAGATTTCTTACTTAGCCAGATTGATGAATTCAGAGAACGCGCCAAGCAGTTACAGTCATTGCTTGATTCCAGAGAGACGGAGGCACAGGAACTGCAGACGTTAGTGGATGAACGTCAGGAGAAAGCAGATGCTCTGGGGCAGATTCTCGAGGAGCGTCAGAAAAAAGCAGATGGATTCACTGCGGAAGTGGAAAAGCAGATTGATCGTCTGATCGGCAAAGTGTCTGCCAAGATGGAAGAAATCGAAGTTTCCATGAAGGAAGATGTGGCAGACGGCAAACGCTTAAATGAAGAAAAAGCAAAGGAACTGAAAGATTCTCTTGCGCAGATCGAAGAACAGCTGACCACGGCAAAAACAGAAATCTCCGAGAAAGTACATACAGAAAATGTAAAATGCTACCGAAATATTTCGGATCTGTTCCGCAGCATGGATGAACGCCTGGACAAGCTTACCGTTATGGAAAGCAGAATGCATCCGGTCCGTATTTTTTCCCTGACGGGAATGATACTTGGAATCGTGAATCTGGTGGTGTTACTTTTGGTCCTGCTGGTTAGTGTGGGCGTGATTGCGTTTTAGAATAAGGATATGCAATTCTCAAAAGAATGAGGATTGCATTTTTTGTCTCAAAAAAGATATAGAACAATTCGAAAAGAGAAATGTGAATAGGAGAATCTGATATGGCAAAAAAGAAAGTTTGGGTTGTAGGACATAAGCATCCGGATACAGACTCCATATGTGCAGCGATTTCTTATGCAAACCTGAAAAATGAAATAGAAAAAAAGAATCCCAAAACAGCTACGGGAATGACCTATATTGCAAAGAGAGCTGGATCTGTAAATGCGGAGACGGCGTATGTTCTGGAAAGGTTTCATGCAGAGGCCCCGGCAATGATTTCGGATGTCGGAACACAGATCAAGGATATTCAGATACGCCGTACAGAGGGAGTAAACAGTCATATCTCTATGAAAAAGGCATGGGAGATGATGAAGATCCTCGGGGTTGTTACGCTTCCGGTGGTGCGGGAAAATAAGCTGGAAGGACTGATTGTAACAGGAGATATTGCAAAATCCTACATGGATGTATATGATAATACCATCCTTTCTACCGCACGTACCCAGTACAAGAATATTGTAGAGACGCTGGACGGACAGCTGCTGACAGGAAATGAACATGCGTATTTTGTTCACGGCAAGGTGGTAATCGGAATCGGTACACCGGAAGGAGTGACTTCTGCCATAGACAAGGATGACCTGGTTATGATCGGGGACGGGGAAGAGTCGCAGATGCTTTCCATTGCATCAAACTGCAGCTGCATGATTGTCACTAACGGATATGAAATCAGTCAGGAAGTGATCGAGGCGGCAAAGGAACGCGAAGTCGTTCTGATCAGTACACCGTACGATACGTTTACCGCGGCCCGTCTGATCAACCAGAGTATGCCGATCAAGCATTTTATGACAAAAAATGGAATCATTCATTTTGATCTGGATGATTACGTGGATGAGGTAAGAGAGACCGTAGCCAATATACGGCATCGGGATTTCCCGGTTCTCGATGAAAACCAGAACTATGTGGGTATGTTTTCCCGCAGAAATTTGATGAGAGCAGAGAAAAAGAAACTGATCCTTGTGGACCACAATGAAAAATCACAGGCAGTATCCAATATCGATGAGGCGGAAATTTTAGAGATTATCGATCATCACCGGCTGGGCAGCCTTGAGACCATGTCTCCGGTGTATTTCCGCAATCAGCCGCTTGGATGTACATCCACCATCATTTATCAGATGTATCTGGAAAAGGGAATTACGATCACCTCGCAGATGGCAGGACTGATGTGTGCAGCCATTTTATCTGACACGCTGATGTTCCGCTCACCGACCTGTACACAGATAGACAGGGAAGCAGCACTCCGGCTGGCAGAGATTGCAGAGGTTAAGGTCGAGGAGCTTGCCTCAGCAATGTTTCAGGCGGGAAGCAATTTTGATAATAAAACAGAAGAAGAAATTTTAAATCAGGATTTTAAAATTTTCCATGCCGAGGATGTGAGTTTTGGCGTGGCACAGATCAGCGCGATGGGACGCACCGAACTGGATAAGGTGCAGGAACGTATCGAGCCGAAACTGGAACAGATGATGGGAGAAAAACAGATCCAGATGATTTTTGTCATGCTGACGGATATCTTAAATGAGTCTACTTATCTGATTTATCGCGGTGCGGATGCATCGCAGCTGGTTGCGGCAGCTTATAATTGCGAGCCTTCCGATCAGGGGATTATGTTGGAAAATGTGGTATCCAGAAAGAAACAGCTGATTCCTGCGCTGATCAACACCCTTGCAGAGCGCAAAATGTAACAGGCAGACAGATCAATTGCGCTGTTCTCTGGGAGAACAGCCAAAATGTTTGCGGTATGCCCGGGAAAAAGTGGAATAATTGTGAAAACCACAGGCATAACAGGCGGTGGTGATGGATTCCCCCTGGGCGATCTGATCTCTTGCCAGCAAAAGGCGCTTCGTGGTCAGATAGTTTCCGATCGTATAACCGGTTTCTTCCTTGAAGGCATGCATGAGATGATACCGGCTCAGATAGAAATGTTCGGCAAGAAAGTCGATGGTGATGTCATCTGTTAAATGTGCATTTAAATAATCTATCACATGGATCATTTTATGATTTGAGGCTGTGGTAGAAAGATATTCAATGCGGTTGGAGAGAGCTGCACGGTTTAACTGCACCATCAGCTCCAGAAAAAGAAGTTTATGATAAAGTTCGTTTGCGTATTCTCTGGAATCCAGAGATTGTTCCAGATCGTGGATAATTCTTGCAATCTGTGTTGTCTGCAGTGCCGGAATACGCAGTACATGCGATTTTTTCTGATGCGCTTCTTTTAAGCAGAGTGAGAGATCGTCGGAATCATGACAGGCATCCAGGTAGTGTCTGGAAATATAGATGATGATGCGCTCATAAATTTCAGAACTGTGCAGAACCGGACGGTGGACCGTACCTGCGGGAACGAATACGATATCCCCCGGTATCAGATCATAGGTACGTCCTTCCACATTGTAAGAAATATTTCCTTTGCGAAAGATCAAAATTTTATGAAAATCGTGGTAATGAAAGTCAATCGGGCGCATAGAGGTATCTTTTAAGTGAAAAATCTTAAAATCGTCATGAAGATATCCTGTTTTTTCATAATGTGAGAGTTCTGACATTGCATAAATCTCCTGTAAATATTAATTAGATTCAGTGTACTATGTTTCCACACAATTTGCAATATAAAAAGCACTGTAGTTGTTTTAGAAGACGGATCGTGCGGGTATACTTAGAATAGAAGCTCTGAATCGACAGGATGGAAAAGAAAAAAGGAGTGTAGAAATATGAAGTTTACAAAAATGCATGGGTGCGGAAATGATTATGTATATGTCAATTTGTTTGAGGAAAAGATAGCAGATCCTGCAAAGGTATCAATTGCAGTGAGTGACCGCCATTTTGGAATCGGATCGGATGGTCTGATCACTATTGGTCCATCGGATATCGCGGATTTCAGGATGCGGATTTACAATGCGGATGGCTCGGAGGCGGAGATGTGTGGAAACGGAATCCGCTGTGTCGCAAAATATGTATATGATCATAAAATGACGGATAAGAAAGAGATTACGATTGAAACCGGAGCCGGGGTAAAAACGTTGCAGCTGATGGTTGCGGATGGCAAGGTTTCGCTGGTTCGTGTGGATATGGGAGAACCGATATTAAAACCGGATTTAATTCCTGTAGATGCATCGGGAGAACAGGTGGTAGATGAGCCGATTGAAGTAGAGGGTAGAGAGTGGAAGATGACCTGCGTGTCGATGGGAAATCCACATGCGGTAATTTTTGTGGAGGACACCGAACATTTTGAACTGGAAAAATACGGTCCGGAGTTTGAACATCATCCACGGTTTCCAAAACGGACCAACACCGAGTTCGTACACGTTATTTCTCCAACGGAAGCATCCATGAGGGTCTGGGAACGCGGATCTGCGGAGACGCTTGCCTGTGGTACCGGAACCTGTGCCACAGTTATGGCATGCATTTTAAATCATAAGACGGAAAATAAAGTTCTGGTGCATCTGCGGGGCGGAGATCTGACCATCGAGTATGATCCGGATAACAATCATATTTATATGACCGGACCAGCGACAGAAGTGTTTCATGGAATATGGGAGGAAAATTAAATGAAAATTAAAGAACTTATCAACGAAATGGAATATGAGATACTGGCGGGAAGCGAGGAGACAGAGATTACGACTCTGGTATATGATTCCCGCAAGGTTGAAAAAGGTTCTGTGTTTGTGTGCATCAGCGGAAGTGTGCGTGATGCACATGAGTTTATTCCAGATGTGGCAGCAAAGGGAGCAGCGGCCATTGTCGTAGAAAAGGATGTAACGCCGATCGATGGAATTACATATATCAAGGTAGAGGACAGCCGTCTGGCACTTGCCTGCATGTCTGCGGCATATTTTGGGCATCCGGCAAAAAAATTAAAGACGATCGGTATTACCGGAACAAAAGGAAAAACAACGACAACCTATATGGTTCGTTCGATTCTAGAGTCTGCGGGGATCAAAACCGGACTGATCGGCACGATCGAATCGATTGTTGGTTCTGAGCGTATTCCTTCTGCAAATACGACACCGGAATCTTATCGGGTACAGGAGCTTTTTGCAAAAATGGTAGATGCGGGACTCGATGCTGTTGTGATGGAAGTCTCTTCCCAGGCGCTGATGCTTCACCGCGTATCCGGATTTGTGTTTGATATCGGCGTGTTTACCAATCTTGAACCGGATCATATCGGAGAAAATGAGCACAAGGATTTTGCAGATTATATGCACTGCAAGAGTCTTTTGTTCCAGCAGTGCAGGCATGGAATTTTTAATGGGGACAGCGAGCATCTGCAGGGCATTTTACAGGGACATACCTGTACGGTTGAGACGTTTGGGTATGGAGCAGAAAATGATCTGATTGCGCAGAAGGTAGAGTTAAAAAAGGAGCATGGGGCACTTGGTGTAAAATATCATGTGGGAGGTTCCATGGATTTTGATGTGGAAGTCAATGTGCCGGGAAAATTTTCGGTGTATAATTCCCTGACCGCCATTGCCATCTGTCATCATTTTGGTGTCAGTGTTGAAGAAATCAAAAAGGCGATGCTTCATGTAAGTGTCAAGGGAAGAATTGAGATTGTACCGGTAACAAAGAGATATACGCTGATGATTGACTATGCACACAATGCCATGGCACTGGAGAGTCTGTTAACGACCTTGAAAGAGTATGAGCCGGGCAGACTGGTCTGCCTGTTCGGATGCGGAGGAAACCGTGCAAAATCCCGCCGTTATGAGATGGGAGAGGTATCTTCAAAACTGGCAGATCTGACGGTTGTCACATCGGATAATCCAAGAAATGAAGAACCAATGGATATCATCAACGATATTTTGGTCGGGGTACACAAAGCCGATGGCGCATATGTGACGATACCGGACCGGAAAGAAGCCATCAGGTATTGCATGGAACATGCCGAGGATGGCGATATCATCGTCCTTGCAGGAAAAGGGCACGAAGATTACCAGGAGATCAAGGGTGTGAAGCATCATATGGATGAGCGTGAACTGATCGCGGATATTATCCGGGAAAATACGGATCTGAAATTATAACAGGATTATAAATAACAGGAACAGGCAAAAGGAGTGGAAAAATGGGAAAACAGAGTTGGAAAGCGGGAAATATGTTAAATCCGGTGCCGGCTGTGATGGTCAGTGTGGCGGATCAGAATCATCGGCCAAACATTATTACCGTGGCATGGGCAGGAACCGTCTGCACCAATCCGCCGATGGTTTCCATTTCCGTCCGCCCATCCCGTTATTCTTATGAGATCATAGAGAAAACCGGAGAATTTGTGATTAATCTGACCAACGAAAAACTGGCAAAGGCCTGTGATTACTGCGGCGTGGTCAGCGGAAGAGATGTGGATAAATTTAAAAAAACAGGACTTACACCGGTTCCGGTGGAGCATGTGAAAGCTCCGGCAATTGCGGAAAGTCCTGTAAATATTGCCTGCAGGGTGGTGGAGAGCCATCCGCTTGGCAGTCATACGATGTTTGTGGCGGAAGTACTTGGCGTAACGGTGGATGATGCGTATCTGGATGAAACAGGAAAATTTGACATCAACGGAACCGGGCTTATCATGTATTCCCACGGAGAATATTTTGCTCTGGGGAAAAAACTCGGCAAATTTGGATACAGCGTACAGAAAAAGAAAAAATGACACGCGGCTTATTGCAGCAGCGTGTCCATCAGTACAGCATATACATCTTCACTTTTCTTTTTCCAATTATTGCAGATGGCTTCTGCCTGTTCTTTTGTAGTTACGCAAAGCGTCAGGTCGATCAGAGGATTGCCGTCAGACCGTACCTGACAGCGTACTGCGTATTTCTGATTGGTTGTCTTATAGTAATCTGCCAGAATGGAATTTTCCTGTCGGAATTCTAATTTATTCTTTTCAAAAAATCCCTGAACATCATTTTCAATTCCATCATTTAATTTATCTTTGAAAAATCCAAGTGTTTCTTTTCCCGCAGAAGTCAGAGAGTACTGTGTGTTGCTGTGCGTGGACTCTGCATGGATTAAATTGGCATCGACCAGATCCCCGATTACTTCCTGTACACGGAAATAGTCTGTGTATTCCTGTTCCAGAAAGAAATTGGAAATCTGGGTGTTGGAAAGCGGAAACCCTGCTTTGCTCAGCATATATAAGATCGTAAGTTTATAGATTGTAAATGGTTCAGCCATAAAAATGTTCTCCTTGTCTGGTATTGCGTTCTTTGAGACGGCGATGAATGGTGTTTAAAATGCGTTTTTTGTCTGTGCTCCAGGAAGGGGCGAGTAATAGACTGCGGGGACCATCTCCCGTCAGACGGTGAACGACCATGTCCGGGGGAAGAAGTTCCAGGCAGTCGATCACAAAATCGCTGTATTCATCAAGTTCCATCATGGGAAACGGATGAAGCTGATACTGTTCTGCCAGTGCAGTGCCACGCAGGACATGCAGAAGCTGCAGCTTGATTCCCGAAACCGGAAGTGCGGCGACATGCCGGACGGTATCTTTCATCATTTCTTTTGTTTCACCGGGAAATCCTAAAATAACATGTGCGATCACGGAGATTCCAAGGGCATGAAGTTTGGATACAGCGGCATCAAACTGTGCAACCGTGGTATGCGTGTTCATGGCAGACAGCGTCTTTGCATGGATGCTCTGCAGACCAAGCTCTATCCATATGGGTTTTTCCTGATTGAGATCGGAGAGGAGTTCTAAGGTTTCCGGAGGAAGGCAGTCACTTCTGGTTCCTATGGAAAGTGCAACGATTTCTTCCGGTGCCATTGCCTCGGAATAGAGCTGACGCAAAACGTCAACGGGGGCATAGGTGTTGGTAAATGACTGGAAATACGCAATGAATTTCTGGCAGTGTGTTTTGGCGGCGATTTTCTGTCTGGCCTGTATGAACTGTTCAGAAACCGGCAGAAATGCATCTGCGGCAAAATCACCGGAGCCTCCGGCACTGCAGAATGCACATCCTCCGTAAGAGAGTGTTCCGTCGCGGTTGGGACACGTCATCCCACCGCTTAGACTGAGACGGTACACTTTTTCCCCGAAGACCTCTTTACAGTAATCGTTCAGAGAATAGTAGCGATTAGCGGACATGAGACTTGACTGCTTCACTTACAACTTCTGCCACACGTGGATCAAATGCTTCCGGCATAATGAAATCTTCATTTAATTCCTCGTCAGAAACTAGGGCTGCAAGTGCTTCTGCTGCTGCAAGTTTCATTTCTTCTGTGATCTGGGTGGCATGTGCCTCCAATGCACCGCGGAAAATACCAGGGAAAGCGATCACGTTGTTTACCTGATTTGGAAAATCGCTCCGTCCGGTTCCGACAACTTTTGCTCCGGCAGCTTTGGCCACATCCGGCATGATCTCCGGCACCGGATTTGCCATGGCAAACAGGATGGCATCTTTGTTCATGGAAGAAACCATTTCCGGAGTGACAATGTTTGGCGCAGAGACACCGACAAAGATATCCGCACCGCGCAGTGCGTCTGCCAGCGTTCCGGAGGTATTTTCAAGATTGGTAACCTCTGTCATTTTTTTCTGCATCCAGTTTAAGTTCGGATAATCTTTTCCGATGATTCCTTCACGGTCACACATGGTCACGTGTTTGAAACCGTAAGTCAGAAGAAGCTTGGTGATTGCCACACCGGCAGATCCTGCACCGTTTACCACAACGCGGCAGTCTTCTTTTTTCTTGCCGGTCACACGCAGACCATTGATGATACCGGCCAAAACAACGATGGCGGTTCCGTGCTGGTCATCATGAAATACCGGGATATCAAGCATTTCTTTCAGACGTTCCTCGATTTCGAAACAACGCGGAGCGGAGATGTCTTCCAGATTGATACCGCCGAATCCGGGAGCTATATTTTTCACAGCCTGAATGATCTCTTCGGTGTCCTGGGTGTCCAGACAGATCGGTACAGCGTTAACATTTCCAAATTCTTTGAATAATACACATTTTCCTTCCATGACCGGCATAGCGGCATAAGGACCGATATTTCCAAGGCCGAGAACGGCGCTTCCGTCGGAAACAACGGCAACCGTGTTGGCTTTCCAGGTGTATGTGTAGGCAGCAGTTTTATCTTCCGCAATTACTTTGCATGGTTCTGCAACACCCGGGGTGTATGCAATCGCGAGATCCTCGCGGGTTTTTACTTTTGATTTTGCAACGGTTTCGAGTTTTCCGTTCCATTCTTTGTGGCATAAAAGTGCCTTTTCTTTATTATCCATAGTAATTTTCTCCTTTACAGTCTCGTTCTTATCCACCATACCATTCTTGCGCATGAAAAAAAAGACTTCCTATTTTATCGGAAATGGTGTATAATAACGGCATTAGATAATATTTGAAATGATTCATAGTCGTTTCTGACTGATATCCCATGCAAATAAGTGAAATTTATGAAGTGATTTACCATACGGAATAAGTTTATATTTTTTAAGAAGGAGCAGATGGAATGAGGGAAAAATATGAGAGCCTTTCTTTGGTTGTGTTAAAAGACCTGGCAAAGGCACGCGGGCTCAAAGGAATCTCAACAATGAAAAAAGGAGAGCTGATTGATCGGATGCTGCAGGAAGATGAGCGGGAAAAAGAGGCAGCGCCGAAGGCAAAGACGGTATATACAGCGCGGACAGCTTCCGGACAGGAAGGAAGAAAGCATACACCAAAACCGCGAAGAGAAGAGCATTCGTCCCATACGGAGGATCACAGCCATCCGGAGCATGGAGAAAGCATGCATGCAGAACATGGAGCACATGCATCACAGGAACAGATCTATAAGGCACAGGAGGATAATGACAGTGCTGCGATCAAAGAAGATATCGTCAGCCTCGACAGTGGAAATACAGCGAGCGGTATTCTGGAGGTTATGGCAGACGGATTCGGTTTTATCCGCTGTGAAAACTATCTGCCGGGGGAACATGACGTTTATGTGGCGCCGTCCCAGATCCGCAGATTTAATCTAAAGACAGGAGATATTGTCTGTGGAAATACCAAAGTGAAATCCGAGCGGGAGAAATTTTCTGCCCTTTTGTATGTGACTTCGGTAAACGGATATCATCCTTCGGAAGCACAGAAGCGGACAAACTTTGAGGATCTGACCCCGATTTTTCCGAATGTGCGTCTGCGCATGGAACGTCCCGGCGGTTCGGTTGCAATGCGTGTGATGGATATTGTTTCCCCGATCGGTAAAGGGCAGCGTGGCATGATTGTATCCCCGCCGAAAGCAGGTAAGACAACGCTTTTAAAGGAAGTTGCCAAGTCGGTAAAGGAAAATAACCCTGAGATGCATCTGATCATTCTGCTGATTGACGAGCGGCCGGAGGAAGTAACCGATATTAAAGAGGCAATTGAGGGAGAAAATGTAGAGGTCATTTATTCCACTTTCGATGAGACCGCAGAACACCATAAGCGGG
>OHIM01000706.1_pt1 | contig 17212 bp, 19 predicted proteins | sample 1568271 | NCBI WGS metagenome assembly OHIM01 (sample SAMEA3879580, study PRJEB24766) | human gut metagenome | biome: human-associated habitat; feature: feces | place: USA | collected 1985/1987
GTTATTGAACAACAAGAACATACGAAAGATTAAAAAATGCAAAACTTCCATCCTAACGGTAATTGTCCCATACGAGACGTGCTCAGCCGTCTTGGTGACAAATGGTCCATGCTGGTTCTTATCACACTACATACCAATGGAACCATGCGGTTCAGTGATATTCACAAAACGATAGCCGATGTATCACAACGAATGCTCACCGTCACTTTACGCACACTGGAATCTGACGGTCTGGTAAAACGAAAGGTATATGCCGAAGTTCCGCCACGAGTTGAATACTGCCTGACGGAAAGAGGACTGAGTCTGATACCCCACCTTGAAGGACTGGTCAATTGGGCTTTGCAGCAAATGCCGGGGATTATGGAAAGCAGAGAAAAAAATGATTCAGTTCAGAAACCCATGTAAAGTGACCGGGAGAAAAGAATATACCTCCATAACCGGACATGGTTCATTTGCAGAATAGGGCAAGAACTGTCCCTATTAATAAAACAATACCTGCAAGCAAAGTGATGAAAACCAATTTACCTTTAAGAAAACTGTTGCGCTCCTTTTCTTCCCATTCCCGGGTTTCATGGGCAATATGCTCCAGTTGCTCATACGACACATTACACTCCGAACGTTTGCCCTTCACATCAAGCAGACGATTCCTTGTCTCATTCAGCCGTTCGCGACTCGCCCGGCGAAGCTCCCTGTTTTCCTTATCACGCCGCATCATGTCATTGATGCATCCCAGAGTTCCCATACACCCTACTTTATTTAATGAATAATGATAACCGACAATGCAGACCTGTATATTCACAAATATACTTTATTTATTCCAGAATACAAGTTATTGAGACAAAGAAAAAATATTTTTGAAAAAAAACTTCTTATTTATTTGTTTTTGCTAGAAAAGTATTACTTTTGCAGCGTATTCAATAACAATAAGAACAAAATGAAAGCATTATACAATACATACTTTTTCTTCTTTTATTACTTTTACTTTAGCAACAAAGTGAAGCGGGAGTTTGTATGTGTACGTTAAACAATGATTAAAACAATGCGATAATAACAACGAAATCCCGCTTCCGGCAGAAGCGGGATTTTTTTATAATATATATACGAATGAAAAAGATAGCAATACAAGGTGTACCGGGCTCGTATCACGACATTGCCGCCCACAAGTTCTTCCCCGGAGAAGAGATCGAACTAATCTGCTGTTCCACGTTCGAAGAAGTCTTTGCGAACATAAAGCAGGATAGCAATGTAATTGGTATGCTCGCTATCGAGAACACCATTGCAGGCAGTTTGCTGCACAACTATGAGTTACTGCGCGAAAGCGGCATGACCATTGTCGGCGAACACAAACTACGCATCAAACACAGCTTCATGTGCTTGCCGGACGACAATTGGGAAACACTGACAGAAGTCAACTCCCACCCTGTTGCCTTGGCACAATGCCGTGAATTCCTGATACAACATCCCAAACTGAAAATAGTAGAAACGGAAGATACGGCAGGAAGTGCGGAAGCCATCAAACGGGAAAATCTGAAAGGACACGCCGCTATCTGCTCCAGATACGCCGCCGATTTGTACGGAATGAAAGTATTGGAAGAAGGCATCGAAACAAACAAACACAACTTCACGCGTTTCCTTGTAGTGGCCGACCCATGGAAAGCCGATGACTTACGTGAACGTTCGAAAGTAAACAAGGCCAACATCGTCTTCTCCCTCCCCCACAACGAAGGAAGCCTGTCGCAAGTGCTCTCTATCTTTTCTTTCTATAAAATAAATCTGACCAAGATTCAATCATTACCGATTATAGGCCGCGAATGGGAATATCTGTTCTATGTAGACGTAATTTTCAATGATTATTTAAGATACAAGCAGTCTATCGACGCCGTTTCACCATTGACAAAAGAACTTAAAATATTAGGAGAATATGCAGAAGGAACATCAACCATATAATATTCAGCCGGCAGACCGTCTGGCGAATGTTAGCGAATACTACTTCAGCCGTAAACTGAAAGAAGTGGCACAAATGAATGCCGAAGGTAAGAATGTAATCAGTTTGGGTATCGGAAGCCCTGACATGCCTCCTTCGGAAGAAACCGTCAATGTGTTGTGCGAACAGGCAAAGCGTCCTGATGCGCACGGATACCAACCTACTGTCGGCATTCCTGAATTACGCAAAGCCATGGCCGACTGGTACAAGCGTTGGTATCATGTAGAGCTTGATCCGGCAACCGAAATCCAGCCGCTCATCGGTTCCAAAGAAGGTATCCTGCATGTGACGCTGGCATTGGTCAATCCGGGTGATCAGGTATTGGTTCCCAATCCAGGGTATCCTACCTACACCTCTTTAAATAAAATATTAGGCAGTGAGATTGTGAACTACAACCTGCGCGAAGACAACCATTGGCAACCCGATTTTGATGAACTGGAGAAGATGGACTTGAGCCGCGTCAAGATTATGTGGACCAACTATCCCAATATGCCGACCGGAGCGAACGCCACGATGGAACTGTATGAAAAGCTGGTAAACTTTGCACGCCGCCATAATATTGTGATTGTAAACGACAACCCATACAGCTTTATCCTGAACAAGAAACCACTGAGTATTCTTAATGTGCCCGGAGCCAAAGAATGCTGCATCGAGTTCAACTCTATGAGCAAGAGCCACAACATGCCCGGCTGGCGTGTGGGAATGCTCGCCACCAATGCGCAGTTTGTACAATGGATATTGAAAATAAAGAGTAATATTGACTCAGGAACTTTCCGCCCCATGCAACTGGCCGCCGCACAAGCTTACAACAACAGTGTGGAATGGCACGAAGAAGCGAACGTCAATGTATATAGCCGTCGCCGCCAACTGGCAGAAGAGATTATGAAAGTACTCGGTTGTAGCTTTGATCCCAATCAGGTAGGTATGTTCCTTTGGGGACGCATTCCCGAATCTTACAATGATGTAGAAGAACTGACCGAAAAAGTTTTGCACGAAGCACGTGTGTTCATTACTCCGGGCTTTATCTTCGGCAGCAACGGCAAACGCTATATCCGTATTTCCCTCTGTGCCAAAGAAGAAAAGCTGGCAGAAGCACTGGAAAGAATTAAAAAGATAATGTAACAAAATATCAGATTATGGAATTAGATTTAAAACCCATCGAACTTCCGGGAATTGAAAAGAAACGCCCGATGATTATCGCCGGCCCATGTAGTGCCGAAACCGAAGAACAAGTAATGGATACCGCCACTATGCTGGCCAATAAAGGCATTAAGATTTTCCGTGCCGGCATCTGGAAACCGCGTACCAAACCGGGAGGTTTCGAAGGCATCGGTGTAGATGGCCTGGCATGGCTGAAACGTGTGAAACAGGAAACCGGTATGTATGTTGCCACCGAAGTAGCTACTGCCAAACACGTTTACGAATGTTTAAAGGCAGGTATTGATGTGCTTTGGATTGGCGCACGCACCACTGCCAATCCGTTTGCCGTGCAGGAAATTGCCGATGCACTGAAAGGTGTGGATATTCCTATATTGATTAAAAACCCTGTCAACCCTGACCTTGAATTGTGGATTGGAGCTTTCGAGCGCATCAACAATGCAGGTTTGAAGCAACTGGGTGCTATCCATCGCGGATTCTCTTCTTATGATAAAAAGATTTACCGTAACCTACCCCAATGGCATATCCCTATCGAATTGCGCCGCCGCATTCCCGAACTGCCTATTTTCTGTGACCCCAGCCATATCGGTGGCAAGCGCGAGTTGGTAGCTCCCCTCTGCCAGCAGGCGATGGACTTAGGTTTTGACGGCTTAATCGTAGAATCACACTGCAATCCCGACTGTGCATGGAGCGATGCCGCCCAACAAGTCACTCCCGATGTGCTGGACTACATCCTGAATCTGCTGGTCATCCGCAAAGAAACCCAAACAACTGAAAACCTGGGTGAACTGCGTAACCAAATCGATGATTGCGACAATGAGATTATCGAAGTATTGGCAAAACGTATGCGTGTCTGCCGTGAAATCGGTACATTCAAGAAAGAACATGATATGACCATTCTACAGACAGGTCGTTACAATGAGATTCTGGACAAGCGCGGTGCACAAGGTTCATTGTGCGGCATGGATTCAGAATTCATTAAAAAAGTATTCGAAGCCATCCACGAAGAAAGCGTAAGGCAACAAATGGAAATCATAAATAAATAAATACAAAAGAGTATATCAAGACTCTGAAATGCTATCATTTCATTTTTATCATTCTGAACTTTGCGAAGAATGTACATACATAAAGTATGCTGCTAACAGATTCTTCACTATTGTTCAGAATGATAAAATGATAAGCAAATTTACTTTTGCAATATTCCATATCACCTTTTCCGGAGATAAGAAACAGAAGTTTATTTATTCTTTAATCTCCGATTAACTCTTTTATTTTTACTTGCTGAAAAACCATCTGTGCCTGGCTGCTTTCATACAATATCCCAATAGTTTCCTCGTCAACAGAAGTAATACAAGAATATCCGAAACCGCCATATTCATCAAGCAGAATTTTTCTTTCCTCCGGCCATGTTTTTCCGTCATCCAGACTGACCTTCAATGTCATGTGATCCCGACTATTATACGATTCAGGATTACAAAATAAAAGGATGGACTTCTCCATACCGTTTCTTCTATAAAGATGTTTATGGATACTTGCCATACAAGTAGGTTCAACCAATGTATTACGGGAAGTGGAATGTTCTACCCATGTTTCACCCAAATCAGCAGTTACACAAATTCTACGTCCATTTATCTCCTTATTACCATAATTCCGATTATCACGCATATTAAGCATGATATTTCCATCTTGCAGCTGCACAGCCATACATTCTGTCGTATTATGATAGGCAGGCTTACCGGCTGTCCACGTTTTCCCTCCATCCCTACTCCAGGTTATATTCGAAAAAGGCATTCCATCCTTATCCCGTCCTTGGGTAGGAAAGACCAAAGTTCCGTCTTTCAATGTAATTCCATGCCCCGGTGCCGGTGCATAAAGCCACCATTCCGGACGCTTTGTATTCCGGGTAATATTTATCGGTTCACTCCATGTCCGTCCTTCATCGGTACTTTTAGTAATTAAGAATTGAGATGTTTCTTTCACCTCCAGTCCCGGTTGAGAACCTTTCGCATGCCATTGATGAATCCAACGCGTACTATCCTGGGTCATACCTTCTACCCATTTCCCCGTTTTTCCATCTAAAACACCATGCATCCACAGTCCTGCCACATAGATATCTCCAGTCTTTTCATCCACCAAAATGCAAGCATCACTTACTCCATTATATTTTTCAGGCAAGCCACCCCAAGTCTTCATGTCCAGGACAACCTGCATAGGCTGCCAAGTTTCACCACCGTCAAAACTACGATTCAAAGCAATATCAATATTACCTTGCAAGTCGCGCGAGGTATCATAACGTGCATCGTAAACAGCCAGTAATGTTCCGTTCTTTGAAGTAGCGATGCCCGGAATACGGGAAGTATTCACTCCATCTTGTCCAAACTGACGTACAGCCACACCAAGACGCAAATCCACCAAAGAGCCATCCAGCAAAACTTCTCCTTTTCCCTTCACTGTTTTTACCGAAGAGCAAGCCAATCGGACACGGTGAGAAAGATTGACCCGGTCCTTCAATTTCAACGTCACCCAGACAAGGGTCGTATCGTCTTTCAAGACCAAAGGTTCCTTGAAAGAAACTTTTTCAGAAACTTGCATGGGAAGCGTTAACGGATGTTCAACAGACAATGTTCCATCCGCAGCCGAAGCATAAAGCCTGATATGTTCAATATCCGTTAAGTCTGTACTCCCTTTCAAAGAGCAAACAATTTCCCGGACAGCACAATCACCCGAAGCCTGTTTGACAAACTCCAATCTCAGTACAGGATTCGCTTCTTTCAGTGTTAATACAGGTAAAACAGGCTGTCTTACAATAACTTTCACAGGCGATGCCCACAGACCACCAATCATAAAAACAAATACAATCAAAAAAAAATAAATACGATACTTCATGACTTTATATATTTCCATTATATCCCGATTAAAAGAACTTCTATCATAAAGTGCTGTTCTTCTCTCCTTCATATCAATTAGACTGAATCCATATCATGGGATTCCTTCAACTTTTCCCGTTCCGACATAAAAATCTTATAAACAGCAAAATGACGTTCCAATGCGTCACGATACCCCGCTTCATCATTCTTCTTTATATATTCCAAAAGGTCGGCATGAGTGACCAAATCGCCGTTTTTCTTCATTTCGACATTGATAGGCTCAAGAAACCTTTTGAATTTATCCTTTACAAATACCATCACCGGATGAATGATCTCCTGAAATTCCCGGATAGTCTTATTTCCGGTAATCTCATAAAGTTTAGCATGAAAAGTAAATTCACTTATAGGCGCATATTCATTATTTTCAAACACAATACCCAAACGCACTATTTCTTCTAATTCCACAATATCTTCAGGTGTAATATTCCGAAACAGATCACTACATATACCTATTTCCAAAGCTATCCTAAAGCCAAGTATATCAAATAATGAATCCTCGCTCAAAATACGAGGGTCAACCACCCGCTTCATTCCACCTAAAATAGAAGGTTCTGTCAGAATCATCCCTTTCCGGGTACGTGTTTCTATCATCCCCATCATTTTTAAACGGCTCAAAGCTTCACGTAACACACTACGTGCCACCCCTAGAGCAGCCGCCAAATCCAGCTCATTGGGAATAGAATCTCCTATACGCAAATCATGCTCACGAAAATAATTCAGCAAGCTGTCCTCAACCTGGTCAACTAAAGTTACAGCCTGATTATGAAGTTTCAAATTATACATCTGACTGATATTTAAAGTTAGCGAATTCAATTTATCTTATTTGTCTGACAAATAAACATGTTTTAAGCTTTAAGTACAAGAAAGACAGTTACCAGTTCATTCACCTTTAACCATGTTTAAGCAAAGGAGAGCAATATTATTACATTTAAACAAATGAAAAGTCTATGAGGATTCTTCTAAATCATAAGACATGGAGAATTTCTCATCAAGAAAATACAAAAAAATCTTTTTTTTGATTTGCACCTTAAATAAAAGTATTACTTTTGCCCTCAAATTTAGAACAAAAAGAAATCAGGCTTATGAATTTGTTTACTTATACATATTATTCTTATTATTACTTTTACTTCGGCAAGAAAGTAGAGTGGGAGTTTGTATGTATGAAATAACAGATAATAAATACTGAAATTGAAAAAGATACGTTGGATCCCGCTCCTAAAATGGATGCGGGATTTTTTTGTAACACTATAAATTTAGGACATTAATAAATAAACATAGAAAGATTATGAGAATTCTAATTTTAGGAGCCGGTAAAATGGGCTCCTTCTTTACCGATGTATTGAGCTTCCAGCACGAAACCGCTGTATTTGATGTAGACCCGAAACGCCTTCGTTTCGTTTACAACACCTACCGATATACCACACTCGAAGAGATTGAAGAATTCAAGCCCGAACTGGTTATCAATGCGGCAACCGTGAAATATACGCTGGATGCTTTTCACCAAGTATTGCCCGCTCTCCCCAAGGATTGCATCATCAGCGATATTGCCTCGGTAAAGACCGGACTGAAAGAGTTTTATGACCAATGCGGATTCCGTTATGTATCTACCCACCCCATGTTCGGTCCCACATTTGCCAACCTTGACAAACTGAGCACCGAAAATGCCATCATCATCAGCGAAGGCGACCATCTGGGTAAAATCTTCTTCAAGGACTTATACCAAAACCTTGGTCTGAACATCTTTGAATATACCTTTGAAGAGCACGATGAGACAGTGGCCTATTCGCTGTCCATCCCTTTTGTTTCCACTTTCGTTTTTGCGGCAGTGATGAAGCATCAGGACGCTCCCGGTACTACTTTCAAACGCCACATGAAGATAGCCAAAGGAGTATTGAACGAAGACGACTACCTGTTGCAGGAAATTTTATTCAATCCCCGCACCCCTGCACAGGTAGAAGGTATCCGTACAGAATTAAATGAGCTGTTGGATATCATCAACAAGAAAGATGCTGCGGGGATGCGTGCCTATCTTAGCAAGATTCGAGAAAAGATTAAATAACGCATCAGTATAACATAGAAGAGGATGTCAAAGTTCCAACAAGACTTTTGGCATCCTCTTTTTTATTTCATCCGTAAAGATGGCTTATCAACATACGACACAACACGTCACCGCCCAAGATGCCGACAAGGACCACTGCCCACAAATGCCACCCCTTCAGGTTGCACGACACTTTCAGAGCATTGAACAACCACACAAGGGTGAACAACAGAAACGGAATGCCCAACAACGACAGAATCACAGCCGGCAAGATAAAAGGCTGTGCCAATAGTTCCTGAGGAGACATACTCATATCCATGTTTGCCATATCTGCATGGGAGGCGTCAGATAGATTAAAGTCATGCCGAGCAAAGGCAGTTCTGCAAACAATACGGTTCCCAACACATCGATTGCCCGAATGCGGGAGTGCGAGAACACCTTGCCGCCCAAATAAAACAACAAAGCAGGTATCAGCCACACAATCAGATGCTCTGCTGCATAGCACCACCACGCAGGATTGGGCGCCGGACCGAAATGAAGCAACCCATGATAATGATAGCCGGCATAATAACATATCACAGTAGAAACCAGCAATCCCAACGCTCCCCATGCCAATGCCCGCGCACCGGCAATCTGTATAAACGGATTCACCGCTTTGTCTATCATCTTATTTCCCATTACTCATTCATTTTAGAAAGTTTATCAATTAAATCGTCCAAGATATTTCTCACCGTAGGATAACTGACACCCATACTTTTCGCCATGTCCTTCAAGCTTCCGCTCGATTTGACAAAAGCAAGAATAAACTGCTGCTCTTTATCCGAAAGCCGTGCCAGCACAGGCAGTTCAAAATCCCCGCACACCTCCGTGCGGCACTCTTCGCAGAAAAGCCTGCCCACCCTCAACGGTGCATCACACGCAGGGCATTGCAACGGCAAACGTTTCTTTATTTCTCCCATATCATTTCAGTTTTTTCACAAATGTACTGACAGAAGCTATCAAAGTACTGTTCACCGGCAGAGAAGGATTCCCGTAAGTAAGCATCTGCTGCTGTACGGTCTTTGATTCACAATCTTTCAGCACATGGTTCATTTTATCAATCAAAAGCAGTTCGGCAGTCGAGCAACCCTTCTTCAGAAATTCGGCATCCTCCACCGATACCTGAATATCATTTTTACCCTGAACAATGAGGACCGGCACTTTGACGGAAGCAATCACCGTCCGGGGATTATACTTGAACCAGGAAATCAAATAAGGCTGGACAGAAGCCCGATACAATGATTGCAGATAAGCCGGCACGTCACTCACTTCCTTGCCGTTTTTCAAGGACCCGTTAATGGATGCCACCTCCTTCCGCACCGCTTCCGGATTCTGTTGAGCAGCCACTTGCGCTTCTATAATCTCGTAGGCAGGACGACCCGCACCGGCAATCGAGATATAGCCTTTCACCTTCGGCCGGTTCTGACAGGCCAGCATTCCAATCAGCGCCCCTTCGCTATGTCCTGCCACCGTGATTGTCGTAAAACGTTTCTCTTTCGCCAGGTAATCAATCCAGCCCGTCACATCATTCACATAATCTTCAAAACGAAGTTTCGCTTCCTCCTTACCGGCCGATGCACTGGTTCCTATCCCCCGCTTGTCAAAGCGCAAGGAAGCGATGCCGTTTGCCGCCAAGCCTTCCGCCAGAAACTTCAACGAATTATTTCTCAAATTGCCAATGGCTGAATTACCATCCATATCCGTAGGTCCGGAGCCGGCTATAATAAGCACCACCGGACAGGTTTTCACCCCACCGGGCAAAAGCAGTTTTCCTTTGATTTGTCCTTCCTTGGTGTTCAGCACCACATTTTCTTCCAAAGGAAGTACCTGTGCCCGACAACAAAGACCGCACAGGAAAAATAAACCGGTTAGAATAAAATTCAAATGTTTCATCTATTACATATTTTAAGATTATTCACTTGACAAATATAGCGATTATATTGAATAAAACAAATCATTATTTGAATATTATTTAGTACTACTTTAATTATATTCAAATAAATCTGATTTTATCTTCGGCATAAACAGAAAGTAAAATCTGCTCGGACAACCTGTCACGACAAGTATTCTTAGCATTTCAGCCGGATTAAAACAACGAAGATATTTTAATATACCGAACAAGGACTTATTATTAGACTGACCAAAATTTGTATATATCCCATTTTATTGCGAATATTGCAACCGCAAAAGAACTCGATAAAACTATGATTACACCCCGAAAGACTCGCATACCCTATTTGGATTTCTTGAAATTCTTCGCCATCGCCAGTGTGTTGCTGGGGCACTCCGTGGAACAAACCACCGGAAATGATTTTTGGGACAACCCCATCTGGAGCTTCATTTACACCTATCACATGCCCTTGTTCATGCTGCTGTGCGGGTACTTCTTCGGCTCCTCGCTCAACCTATCTTTCGGTGAGCTGGTGAAGAAAAAGTTTGTCCAACTGGTCATCCCCTCCCTTTCCGCTTTCGCCATTATGTATGCGTTTGTCATGCTCACCGGATACAATCCTTGTCCCGAGCTGATGGACTTCAGTTGGTTCGGGTTCTTCAATGCGGTATGGTTCCTGAAGTGCGTCTTCTTCTGCTACCTCATCGGATACATCGCCCTCAAATCCTTGCGTAGTTTTTGGGCGGCAGCCTTGGTTTCCATTGTCCTCTTCACCATCCTGCCCATCGGCAATGTGGATAATATCAACTTCATGTTGCCCATGTTCTGGCTCGGCTACTTCTGTCAGAAAGAACAAGAGGTGATTGACCGGCATCGTTGCCGGCTACTGATTGCAAGTCTCGTCGCCTTTGCCGCCCTGCTTCCTTTCTGGTCAGGCAGGCTCACCGTGTATATGGTCCCCATCCAAGTGGTGGACTGGACCAACGGCACCGTGGACTGGACGAACTTAAATATCACCGTCTACCGCATGGTTATCGGCATAGTGGGTAGCATGGTCTTCTTTTTATCGGCGTCGTGGGTGTATGGCAAGATAGAACACGGGCGCCTCACCCCTACATTAAACAACTTGGGAAAATGCACTTTGGGAATCTACTGGACACAAACCTTCCTGCTGGAGTGCACGCTGCACGGACTGGGCTTCTACGTCGGCACCGCCGGAAGCTTTATTGTAGGTCCCGTGGTGGCGACAATAGAACTGATTCTTTGTTATCAAGTAGTTTTGCTGCTGAAAAAGCACCGCTACATCCGACTGCTCTTGCTGGGAGAGAAATAAACCTGTAACGGATTAATTCATAAGAGAAAGTAAATTTTCATCATTTTCCTTTTCTTATTCATCCAAACAAACTATCTTTGTCACGTTTTGTTCCGCACACCTCCGACAGATGCGAGGAAGCGGATGAAAAGGGAATCAGGTGCAAGTCCTGAACAGTCCCGCTGCTGTAAGCTCCATCTACCCTGAAAAGATAGGTTTACTTATCACTCACGCCACTGCCTGTATATATAATAAGGTGGGAAGGCAAGTAAACAGGAGTAAGTCAGAAGACCTGCAAAACGTAAAGTCATCGACCGTCGCTTTCGAGGAAAGAGCAGCGGTAAGAATGCGGTATTTATTCATTAATATGTTTTTTTTAAAATGAAAGGAAATAACCAGGCTTATAAGCTATGGCTTTGTCTGCTTTGCAGCTTTCTCCTATTGCCGCTTGAAATACAGGCACAGGAGAAAGGAGATTCTATCACCGGGAAAGTGCATAAAATAGACGAAGTTACGGTTACGGCAAGACGTCCGCCTGCCAAAATAACAACCGGCAGCCCTGTACAACTTATCAACAAGGAAGATATAAAGAACTTGGGGTTACAGAATATGGCAGATGCCGTAAGGCGTTTTGCCGGAACCAACGTCCGTGATTACGGAGGCATAGGCGGTCTGAAGACCGTTTCCGTCCGCAATTTAGGAGCTGCACACACAGCAGTCAGCTACGATGGAGTAGTCGTCAGCAACAGTCAGGCAGGACAAATCGATATCGGGCGTTTCTCCCTCGACAATGTATCCTCTCTTTCATTGGCAATCGGACAAGATGAGAATCTGCTGCAACCGGCCCGTCTGTATGCTTCGGCAGGAGTACTCAGCATTGAAACGGAGAAACCCGTCTTCGAAAATGGGAAATCCTCCCTGTCACAAATACAAATCCGGGGAGGAGCCTTCGGCTACATAGCCCCATCCATACGCAGATGGCAGAAGTTGGGAGAACACACCGGTCTGTCAGTCGATGCTTCCTTTATGCGTGCCGACGGTAATTATCCCTTCACACTGGAAAACGGAAAATACATCACTCAAGAGAAAAGAAACAATTCGGATATTCATACATGGCAGGGAGAGGCAAATCTGTTTCATACTTTCCATGACGAAAGTACACTGGATGTGAAAGCCTATTATTTTTATTCCGAACGCGGACTGCCCGGTGCTGTCATTCTATACAACCCGAAGGCAGAAGAACGTTTGTGGGACGAGAATTTCTTCACCCAAGCCCGTTATAAGAAAACCTTCTCCCCAAAATGGACTTTGCAGGCGCAAGCCAAGTTCAACCATTCTTGGAACAAATACGAAGATACAGACGTGAAGTATGAAAACGGAAAGCAGACCGACATCAACCGTCAGGACGAATATTATCTGTCCGCCGCCGTGCTTTATCAGCCCGTCAAAGGTCTGGAATTATCGCTCGCGCAGGATGGATTCATCAATACCCTTCACACCAATATCAACGACAGCCCCAACCCGGTGAGATATTCCTCGCTCACAGCCCTCAATGCACGTTACCAATGGGGACGTATCAAGCTATCGGGCACATTGGTGGGGACTTTCATTACGGAAGAAGTAAAAGCAGGGAATACTCCCGACGACCGGAAACGCCTGTCGCCCACCCTGTCCGTTTCCATTCAGCCATGGAAAGAAGAACAATTATACGTCCGCGCAATGTATAAGAATACGTTCCGCGTACCTACCTTCAATGACCTTTATTATCTACGCATAGGAAATACCTCCTTACGCCCGGAAAAGGCACGCGAATACAATATAGGTGTCACTTGGAACGGCAAGCCGTTTCCGTTCACCGATTTCCTTTCTGTCACTCTTGACGGATATTATAATGAAGTAACCGATAAAATAGTTGCCTTTCCCAGTACTTATGTATGGAAAATGCAGAATTACGGCACGGTACATATCACCGGCCTTGATGCGACAATGGCTACTTCCATACCGGTCTGCCCTAACATAAACGTAGGATTAAGCGGCAACTATTCCTGGCAAAAAGCCATAGATATGACAAATCCCGATGCCAAGAATTATAAAGACCAGCTGCCCTATACGCCTCAGCATAGCGGCAATGCTTCGACCACCATCGAAACTCCTTGGATTAATGTGGGTTACAGCCTGACAGGGGTCAGCGAACGCTACTATATGGCACAGAATATACCGGTGAATAAGATAGACGGTTATGTAGAACATACAGCCACTTTATGGCGGGAATTTACAATGAAAGGCTGTCACCTCCGCCTTCAGGCAGAAGTTATCAACCTCACTGACAAGCAATATGATGTTATCAAATATTACCCCATGCCCGGACGTTCCTGGCGCATAACGGGAGTATTAAGATTTTAAACAATATAAATGTCTAACTTTTAAAGATTAATTATGAAACTAAGAAGCTTATTTTTTGGAACACTGTGTATGTTAATGCTGGGTGTTTCATTCACCTCATGTAGTGATGATGACGATGACAGCAAAAAAAACGATGAAGGTTCGAAGGTGGAATTGCCTGAAAACCGTGTCTACATTTTGAATATGGGATCTTATCAAAAAAACAATGCCGGCATCACCTTCTATGCTCCGAACAAATCCCTAGATGTCATTGATGACATTTTCTTCAAGCAAAACAATGCCAAATTGGGCGATGCAGGACAAGATATGATAAGCTACAATAACCATATCTACGTGGCTGTGTATGGTTCAAAATACATCACCAAACTGAATGAGGCTTGTGTAGAATTGAAACGCTATGAATTTACAGATGAACAAGGACAGCCACGTTGCATGGTTGCCGAGAATGGAAAAATCTATGTAACCCTGACTAGCGGCAATGTAGCGCGTTTGGATGCCAATACATTAGCCTTCGAAAAGATGGTTGCTGTCGGTAAAAATCCGGAAGGCATTATCGAAGAAGATGGAAAACTGTATTTGGTAAATTCAGGATTCGGCTACGATAACCGTTTGTCTATTATTGATATCAACACATTTGATAAAGCAGAAAACATTGAAATATTCCAAAATCCGGAAAAGATTCTGGAAGCAGGAGACAAACTGTTTATTCAAGGTTACGGCAGCAATGACTATAACAACTATCCTTATCCTGTAGTTCTCTTCGACCCGACAACCAAGACGTATAAAGAAATAGGCAAAGGCGTCTATATGGCAGAACATGACGATATAGTATATGTCATCTATTCCGAAACGAACTATGCAGACAACACTTCCACACACACATTATACTCTTACAATGCCAAGACCAACGAGAAAGTAGAAAAAGCATTCGTGCAAATGCCCGAAAAGCTAAAGACAAGCATCATTACCATGTTGAGCATTAATCCTGAAAATGGAGATTTCTACATTGGCGCAGGAGATTATACCACCAACGGAGACATCTACCGTTTCAAGAAAGATGGTACTTTCATTGAAAAGTTCGAATGTGGCATAGATCCTAAAGCAGCCGTATTTATTGACTAACCAATGAAACAATTTTCTCTCTTTATTCACCTGATGCTTTCAGTCTTGCTTTTTTCCGCCTGCGGCGGAAGGAGCAAGACTTTGCAATTTCCCTTATAACCATAAAGCTTTCCTCACTTTTTTACCGTACATTTGTATACGTAGTCAAATACAGACCTAGAAAAATGGACAGCAAAGAATTACAACTCATTATAAAATGTGGAGAAACCAGTACGGTACAGTTCAAAGAACGCTTTCCCAACCAAGACAGTATTGCCGCCGAAATGGTAGCTATGTCCAATGCACGGGGGGGGGGAATGATACTCTTCGGCATAAAAGACAAGACGGGAGAAATCATCGGCCTGTCTTATCAGGAATCACCGGCACACTGCCCGAATTATTTGAAAAGGGAATGTCTTTTCTGAAAGCAAACCTCCATAATATACAGGCAGGACAAGGATTTAATTCTATCGGGAAACTGGAAATATCAGAAGTGGCATTAGAAGAAATCTTGCAAAATGCCTTGGTACATCGCGATTATACGCGCAATGCACCGATAAGATTACTCATTTTTGATAACCGTGTAGAGATTATCAGCCCGGGATGCCTTCCCGATGGGCTGACTGTGGAAAGTATCAAACTGGGAAGCGCCGTAGTACGCAATCCTTTCATTGCCAATTTCTGTGCTAAAACGATGCCTTATCGTGGTCTGGGCTCAGGGATTATACGTGCACTTCAAGAAGAACCGAATATAAAATTCATCAATGAGCCGGTAGGAATGCAGTTTATTTCAGTAATAAACAGAATCGCTGATGAGGGAGTAAATGAAGGTGAGGGAATAAATGAGGGAATAAACGAACTTGAAAGCCTTATCCTCACCTTCTTGAAAAAGAAACCCGGTGCAAAAGGATATGAAATTGCAGAATATATCCAAAAAGGAGCTGCTACGACAGAGCGTTATTTAAAATCACTGAAAGATAAAGAATTAATAGAATACAAAGGTTCCCGTAAAACCGGCGGATATTATAAAAAATAACATGAAACAAGTAATCCTATTCATCTTCTTGCTTGCCCTTCTTTCCTCCTGCGGCGGAAAAAGCAAGACTGCTTCTGTAATAGAAGCAGAAAAAGCAATCCCTTTGCGTTATGCAGAAAACCTCAGCCTGTCTGCAACCGAAGACTATACCATTGCCCGCCTGCGCAATCCTTGGGATACGACCCGGATACTGCATACCTACGTCTTGGTTGACAAAGAAAAGTCCCTGCCTGCCGACTTGCCCGAAGGGACACTTGTCCGCACTCCATTGAGCAAGGCCGTTGTTTACTCATCCGTACATTGCGGATTGCTCAACCAGATTGGTGCTTTGAAAAGTATTGGAGGAGTCTGCGATTTGAAGTATATCAAACTGCAAGAAGTGCAGGATGGCTGCCGCACAGGAAGCATCGCCGATGTAGGGAATGGAATGAACCCGGATATAGAAAAGATAATCGACCTGCACCCCGATGCCATTATGCTCTCCCCTTTCGAGAACAGTGGCGGATACGGACGGGTGGAGAAACTCAACATCCCCATTATCGAATGTGCGGACTACATGGAAACTTCGGCATTGGGACGTGCCGAATGGATGCGTTTCTACGGCCTTCTGTTCGGTGAGGCACAAAAAGCGGACAGCTTGTTTGCCGAGGTGGAAAAAAACTATAATGAGCTGAAAGCATTGGTTGCTCCCCTTTCATACGCACCGAGCGTTATCAGCGAACTGAAGAATGGTTCGGCTTGGTATGTTCCGGGAGGTAAAAGCACCTCTGCACGCATCTATGCGGATGCCGGGGCCAATTATGTGTTTGCTGATGACGAGCATAGCGGTTCTGTTCCCCTAGCCTTCGAAACCGTGTTTGACAAAGGTCAGAATGCAGATTTCTGGCTCATCAAATATAATCAGGCCATTGACAAGACTTATAAGGAATTGGAGCAGGACTATGCTCCATACACCGGTTTCCGTGCATTCAAGGAACGCAACATTTATGGATGCAACACAGGGAAGGTAGACTTTTACGAAAATTCCCCTTTCCATCCCGACCGGTTGCTGAAAGATTTGATAAAAATATTCCATCCTACGCTTTTGGAAGGATATGAATTAAAATATTTCACTAAATTAGCGGAGTAAATCACCGTAGGGGCAGGGTTTGCCTGCCCGAATACACATAGAAAGATGTATTTGTGAATGTTTTCAGGCGGGCAGACCCCGCCCCTACGGTGGGCGCAACTAAAAACAGTACCAATGAGAAACAAAGGAACGAAATACGGTATCATACTGCTCCTCCTCATCCTTGCATTGACAGGAGCCAACCTGTTGTTCGG
>OHIM01000730.1_pt1 | contig 16831 bp, 9 predicted proteins | sample 1568271 | NCBI WGS metagenome assembly OHIM01 (sample SAMEA3879580, study PRJEB24766) | human gut metagenome | biome: human-associated habitat; feature: feces | place: USA | collected 1985/1987
GACCGTCGCCTGCGACAACCTGGTAAACCACAGCACCCTGCCTGTGGGCAACGAGGACGGACAACTGGCCTTCTTTGGATCGGACAACGCGGGCATCCCCAGTGTGGAGGCTGCCAAGCGCGCCGCCGCACCCCAGAACCGCCCCAACTTTGACTTTTTCAACTATGCGGGCATCCACCGCCCGGTGGTGCTCTACACCACCCCAAAAGAGTATATCGAGGATGTGACCGTAGTGCCCGCCGTGGACGGCACGGTGCAGTACGCGGTCAAAACCACCGGCAGCGCGCCTGCCCATGTCACGGTGCTGGATGCGGACGGCAAAGCCGTTGCAAGCGCCGAGGGTGCAGAAGGCACGATCACCATCCCGGAGGTGCATCTCTGGGAGCCCAGACCCGGCACGCCCTACCTGTATACCCTGCACATCACCTGCGGGGCAGACGTCTACGACCAGAGCTTTGGCGTGCGCAGCATTGAGGTGCGGGGCACACAGGTGCTTTTGAACGGAAAACCGCTCTATTTCAAGGGCTTTTGCAAGCACGAGGACTTTACCGCCCATGGACGCGGCTTTGACCCGGTGCTGAACGTGAAGGACGTGAATCTGATCCACTGGGCAAACGCCAATGCCGTGCGTACCAGCCACTACCCCTACGCTGAGGAGTTCTACGACCTGTGCGACCGGGAGGGCATTCTGGTCATGGACGAGACCCCGGCGGTGGGTATCGGCGGCGGGGCGGCGGTGAATCCTTACAAGGAATATCCTCTTGCGGAGCATCACCGGCAGGTGCTTGCCGAGATGATCCATCGGGACAAAAACCACCCCTGCGTGGTGCTGTGGAGCCTTGGCAACGAGCCGGATCTGGAGCACTTCCCGCAGGATGCCTACGATTACTGGCACCCGCTGTATGAGCTGGCACATCAGCTGGACCCGCAGAACCGCCCGGTCACCCTCGTCTGCTGCCAGAATGACTACACCAAGGATATCACCAACCGCACCATGGATATCGTCTGCATCAACCGCTACTACGGCTGGTACAACCTTTCCGGCGACATGGACGCTGCCTGCTACGGCTTGAATCAGGAGCTGGATTTCTGGGCAGAGCAGCACAAGCCCGTGATGATGAGCGAATACGGCGCAGACACCGTGGCAGGTCTGCACACCGCCGGAGCCGAGATGTTCAGTGAGGAGTTTCAGGTGGAGTTCTACCGCCGTCTGGATGCAGAGTTTGACAAGCGCCCGTGGTTTGTGGGAGAATTTGTCTGGAACTTTGCAGACTACGACACCGTGCAGGGCCCCATGCGGGTGGACGGCAACAAAAAGGGCCTGTTCACCCGGGACCGCCGCCCCAAGCTGGGTATGCACTTTCTGCGCCAGCGGTGGGCAGAGATCCCTACGTTTGGATTTAAGGAGTAATCATGATGAAAACCTACCAGAACCACGCTATGACCGACGCCGAGGCACGGCAGGCACTGGCCGATGCCTGCAAACAGGTGGAGACCAATCTGCCCCTGTACACCTACCAGTGCCAGAACCATTCCAGCGTGAACAATATCTACCCCGGCTGTGCCAATAACCAGTGGACCTGCGGCTTCTGGCCCGGTGAGATCTGGCTGGCCTACGAGGCCACCGGGGAGGAAAAATTCAAGACCGCCGCCCTCATTCAAGTGGACAGCTTTGCGGACCGCATTGCCCGCAAGGTGGAGGTTGACCACCACGATATGGGCTTTTTGTACAGCCCCACCTGCGTGGCAGCATGGAAGCTGGTGGGCAGCGAAAAGGGCAAAAACGCCGCCATTGCCGCCGCCGACCAGCTGCTGACCCGCTACCAGCCCAGCGGCCGCTTCTTGCAGGCATGGGGCACTATGGATGACCCCGACAACTACCGCTATATCATTGACTGCATGCTCAACGTGCCGCTGCTGTACTGGGCAGCGCAGGTGACCGGCAGCGACCACTACCGCGAGATCGCCGCCGCCCACACCGCCACCACGCTGGCAAACTCCTTCCGGCCGGACGGCAGCACCTACCACACCTTCTTTATGAACCCGGACGGCACCCCCAAGGGCGGCCGCACCTGTCAGGGCTATAAGGATGACAGCTTCTGGGCACGGGGACAGGCGTGGGGCGTGTACGGCAGCGCCATTGGCTACACCTACACCCACGATGAAAAGTTTTTGGATGTGTTCCGCAAGGCGCTGGCGTTTTACCTTTCCCGCCTGCCGGAGGATATGATCCCCTGCTGGGATATGCTCTTTGCCCCGGAAAGCGGCGAACCCCGGGATTCCTCCTCTGCGGCCATCGTGGCCTGCGGATTGCTGGAAGCGGCAAAGTATGTGGACGAAACAGAAGCTGCCCAGTGGCGCACGCTGGCGCGGCAGATGCTGGCCAGCCTTGCCACAAATTATGCAGTAAAGCCCGGCACCCTCGGCTCCGGCCAGCTGCTGCACGGCACTTACAGCAAAAAAAGCCCCTACAACACCTGCACCCCGGAGGGCGTGGATGAATGTACGAGCTGGGGCGATTATTTTTACATGGAGGCGCTGACCCGCCTGACCAAAGATTGGGAGATGTACTGGTGATGAACTTGCAGACCAAAGCGGATTTTACCGCACTGATGCACAAATTTCTCGACCCGCTCAAGCCTTATTATTCCGCAGGCTGTGCCCGGCTGCATCTGGGCGAGACGGGCGTGACCTACAACCAAAATGCCATTGAGCTGGAAGCCTTCAGCCGCCCGCTGTGGGCGCTGGTGCCCTTCTGGGTGGGCGGCGGCTCTGAGCCGGAATTTGAAACCATCTACCGCAAGGGTCTTGCCACCGGCGCCGACCCGGAAAACCCCGAATACTGGGGCACCACCGGGGAGTACGACCAGTGTTATGTGGAGATGGCTGCCATTGCCTGCGGCATCCTCACCGCACCGGAAAAGTTGTGGACCCCGCTTTCTGACACCGAAAAACAGAACCTTGCCGCATGGCTGGGGCAGATCAACGCCCACACCATCCCGGACTGCAACTGGCAGTTTTTCCGCATCCTTGTAAACCTTGCCCTGAAAAGCGTGGGGATGCCTTACAGCCCGGAGCTGCTGGAGGACGGTCTTTGCAAAATCGACAGCTATTACAGCGGCGACGGCTGGTCCACCGATGGCGCCTCCGTGCAAAAGGATTACTACATCCCGTGGGCCATCCAGTATTACGGACTGCTCTACTCTAAATTTGCCGCCGACACCGACCCCCGGCGTGCTGCCCTTTACCGCCAGCGCGCCCAGCTGTTCGCGCAGCAGTTCGTCTACTGGTTCGATGCCAATGGCGCGGCGCTGCCCTTTGGCCGCAGCCTGACCTACCGCTTTGCCCAGAACAGCTTCTGGGCGGCCTGCATCTGGGCAGGGCTGGAACCGCTGCCCCTGCCGGTGATGAAAGGGCTCATCGTCCGCAACTTCAACTGGTGGCTGGGGCAGAAAATGTTCGACCGGGACGGCATCCTGACCATCGGCTACTGCTACCCGCAGATGTACATGGCCGAGCGGTACAACGCCCCCGGCAGCCCCTACTGGGGCATGAAGAGCTTTTTGCTGCTTGCTTTGCCGGATGACCATCCCTTCTGGTCTGCCGAAGCCGCGCCCATGCCCGCATTGGAGCGGCTCAAGCCCATGCCATACGCCAATATGCTGGTGCAGCGCCGGGCGGGGCGGGTAACGGCCTATGCCGCCGGTGTCAACGAGGGGCACGGCCACGGACAGTTCCCGGAAAAGTACGCAAAATTTGCCTACGATACCCGCTTTGGCTTCTGCGCCTCCCGCAGCCGGGAGGTGCTCAATCAGGCGGCTCCCGACAGTATGCTGGCCTTTGTCATCGACGATAACGTGTTTGTACGCAAGGTGAGCAAAACGTGGGAAATTGAAGCCGGGGCTGTGACTGCGCAGTGGTCGCCCTTCCCCGGCATTGAGGTGACCACTACCATCACCCCCACGGCCACCGGCCACCGCCGCCATCACGAGATTGACAGCAGTTTCGACTGCGAAGCCTACGACTGCGGTTTTGCCGTGCCCAATTTTGCACCGGGCTACGCCGAAAGCGTGGAAAACGATACCGCCGAAACCCATTGCGACACCCTGCGCTGCACCGTGCGCGGCAGGGGAGAAGCAGTGGTTATCGGCTGCGACCCCAACACCAGCCTGTATTTTACCAATGTCCATCTGCCCGCCGTGAAGTACCGCATCCCCAAGGGACACACAGAACTGGACACCGAGGTCTTTGACGAAGCGGACTGATGCCGCTTCTCTCCAGAAAAACAGTCGTTTTGTGCGGCTGTTTTTCTTATATTCTGTGCTATAATGAGAGCAGAAAATGCTGCGAGGTGACATTTATGCCTTTAAATAATCCTATCACATCGGCACTTCTGGCCGACCCGGAAATTTTCCAGCAGAACCGTCTGCCCTTCCATGCCCACTTTGCCGACCAGACAAGCCCGGAAATGCTCCTGACCGTCAGCTTGGACGGCGAGTGGAACTTTCGCTATGCGAAAAACCTGACCGCACCCTTTACGGACTGGGATACCCTGACTGTGCCCGGCTTTATCCAGATGCAGAGCCTGCAAAAGCCCGGCCAGCCCTACGGCACGCCCCATTACGTCAACACCCAGTACCCGTGGGACGGCCACGAAAAGCTGCGCCCCGGCGAAATTCCGCAGGATTATAACCCCATCGGGGAGTATCAGCGTAGTTTCACCCTGCCGGAAAGCTGGGCAAGCTGCTACCTGCGCCTGAACGGTGCCGACAGTGCCGCCGCCGTCTGGTGCAACGGCGTTTACATCGGCTACACCGAGGATACCTTCACTCCCGCTGAATTTGATATGACCGCCGCCGTCCACCCCGGCGAAAATACCCTGACGGTACAGGTGTACCGTTTCTCCTCCGGCAGCTGGCTGGAAGATCAGGATTTCTGGCGAATGAGCGGCTTATTCCGCTCAGTAGAACTGTTCACCAAGCCGGAGCTCCATCTGGAAGATGTCTTTGTGAGGCAGAGTTTTGCAGATGATTTTTCCAGTGCTGCCGTCACCTTTGATTGCAAGGTCAGCGGCGCGGGAACGGTGTCGGTGGTGTTTGACGGCGAGGAGCAGTCTGCTGAGGTGGGCGAGCCTGCGGAATACGACAGCGGCGTGGTGTTCGGCAAAGGCGAAGCCGACCCGGACGTGGAGGAGGACGTGCAGGATGTTTCCTTTACCTTTACGGTGGAGCATCCCGCCCTGTGGAGCGCCGAGCAGCCGAACCTGTACGAAGCAGAAATTGCCCTGCTGCGCGAGGGTGCTCTGGTGGAGCGCACCGGGCTGAAAGTCGGCTTGCGTAAGTTTGAGCTGAAAGACCGCCAGATGCTTTTGAACGGCCAGCGTATTGTGTTCAAGGGCGTCAACCGCCATGAGTGGAGCTGCCGCACCGGCCGCACCGTCAGCCGGGAAGAGATGCTGTGGGATGTGAAGAATCTGAAGGCCCACAACGTCAACGCCGTGCGCACCAGCCACTACCCGGATGACCCCTATTTTTTGCAGCTCTGCGATGAATACGGCCTGTACGTCATCGGGGAGACGAATCTGGAGACCCACGGCACATGGCAGAAGCTGGGCGCGGACGGCTCGGACGAGTGGACGCTGCCCGGTGCGCGCCCGGAGTGGCGGGAAAATGTGCTTGCCCGCGCCGAAGCCATGCTGGAACGGGACAAAAACCACCCGGCCATCCTCATCTGGTCTTGCGGCAACGAGAGCCACGGCGGCAAGACCCTGTGGGAGATGAGTGAGTATTTCCGCCGCACCGACCCCAGCCGCCTTGTGCACTATGAGGGCATTTTCTGGAACCGGGAATACCCCGCCACCTCCGATATGGAAAGCCAGATGTATACCCCGGTGGCAGACATCAAAAAGTTTCTGGCAGGGCACCCGGAAAAGCCCTTTATCATGTGCGAGTACAGCCACGCCATGGGCAACAGCTGCGGCGGCATCACCGACTACACCGAGTATGCCTACGAAGAGCCGCTGTATCAGGGCGGGTTCATCTGGGAGTACATGGACCACGGCATCGTCGTGACGGGTCCGGACGGCAAGCCCGGCTTTGCCTACGGCGGCGACTTTGGCGACCGCCCCACCGACCGGGAATTCTGCGTGGACGGCCTTGTGCTGCCCGACCGCCGTAACACTCCCAAAATGGACGCAGTCAAGGCGGCCTATGCACCGCTGAAAATCACCCTGACCGACACCGAAGCCGTGATTGAAAACCGGAATCTCTTTACCGACCTGAACGCCTACGACCTTGTGTTTGCATCTTCGGTCAACGGCAAGCCGGAACGCCGCGCGGTGCTGCGGGCAGACTGCGCACCCGGCAAGACTGCGCACATCGCGTTCCCGTTCCCTCTGCCGGAGACAGGGCTTGCCTGCATGACCGTTACCGCCATCCAGCGGGCTGCAAAGCCCGGCATCCCGGCGGGCTATGAAGCCGCTTTTGGGCAGGTATGGCACAACCATACCGCCGCCCGGCTGACCCTGCCCGCCCCACAGCTGGTGGAGATGGACTGCAACATCGGCGTAAAGGGCGAGGGCTTCGAGTATATCTTTGGCCGCGGCAAGGGGCTTGTGTCCATCCGCTATAACGGCGTGCAGCTGCTGGACGATACCGTGCGTCCCAACTTCTGGCGTGCGCCTACCAACAACGACGAGGGCTGCGCAGAGCCGTTTGCATTTGCCTTCTGGAAAACCGCCGGTCTCTACGCCCGGTGCGATAACCTGACCGCTGAAACAAAGGGCGAATTTGTAACCGTCTGCGCGAGCTACACTCTGCCAAATGGGCAGACCCTGCCCGTTGATTTTGCCATCGACGGCGCAGGCCACTGCGATATCACCATGACGTGGCAGGGCGAGCACACCGAGCTGCCGGAGTTCGGGCTGCTCTTCCCGCTGCGCCGGGAGCTGACCGAGGTTTCCTATCTGGGTCTTGGCCCCCAGGAGACCACCGCCGACCGCACCGCAGGCGGCAAAATGGGCGCTTGGAGCTACAATGTCCGGCAGGACTTTGCCCAGAACACCCCGGTCTACCCGCAGGAGTGCGGCAGCCGTACCGGCGTGTACAGCGCAGCACTCACCGGCAGCGGATTGAATATAGGCATCGGCTTTGCAGGGGACAGCATGACCTTCTCGGCACTGCCCTATACGCCCCATGAGCTGGAAAATGCCCGCCATCTCTATGAGCTGCCCCGGGACGACAATAAGACGGTTGTCCGTTGCGCTGCCTTCCAGCGCGGTGTTGGCGGCGACAATAGCTGGGGCGCAAAGCCCCATGCAGACGACTGCTTTGCGGTGGAGAAGGGAACCTCGTTCCGTTTTACGATTCAAAAGTAAAAATTTACTTGGCTAAAGTGGTGGGGGATCATCGTGATACCCACCACTTTGGTCTTATTGCGAAACCGTAACGAGATAAAAATCAGTGCAACATATAAATAGTATATTGGCGATACGCAATCCAACGATGTAGCTGCTGCATTAAAAAGTTGAATTGCGGTATCCATGTTGTAGCGGCAGGAAAGCAGTTCCATCATAGTAGTGTCCTCCTGGACCTGGACTTGATTTTGGTGTGCGGCCACGCAAATCAATGCCGCCAAGTCGGTGGAGATAAAACGGCAAGGCCGCCTGCTGCCGCCAAGAAGAAAAAAGGCTGTAATTCTATAAAAAGGACGGAAATCAGAGGAACCTATCAGAATTCTGAGCTCTGGTGGTCGATATCAAGAGACAAGCCGCCAACTTCACCATGGATGGCCTTTATGTGGTAAGCGACATATTCGCGCGGATTGACACCGTAATTCTTTTTAAAGGAGCGGTAAAAGGCGTTATAATCAGAAAAACCGCATTTGGCCGGGATGGAAGAGATCGGTTCTTTTTTCATCAGCAGTCGTTTGGCTTCCAGCAGCCGCTGCTGGATGACATACTGGTAAAAGCTGATCTGCATATTCTGCTTGAACATGTGGGAAAAATTGTATTTATCAATGAAAAGCGCCTTTGCCACCGTGTCCAGTGAAAGATCGCCGCTGAGGTTCAGATCGATATAATGCAGGGCGTTGCTCAGGACGCTTGGTTTCTGCGCCTTGGCAAAAACGTGCTCTCGATTATACAAGGAGCGGTTGATGCCGATCAGGATGCGGAGAATATCGGCCATGCCCTCACTGTGGTAACACAGGCTTTCCTCCCGGTAAGCGTGGGTCAGGGCTTCAAACTGCCCGAACCGGGCGCGGGAACTGTCCACGCTATCCCGAATCAAAAATGTTTTTGCATGACCCGGACGGAGAAAGTAATCGATGTCCGGGTCGATCTTTTTCATGGTATCAAAAGCCGGAGGGCTGAGCCACAACACATACCGCTCATAGGGAATCTCAAAGTCCCGGAAGATGGGATGGTGCATAATGGCAGGTGGGATGATCAGCAGGTCTCCCGGTTTGAGCCGGAACATTTTGTCGTGGACAACATAATCCGCATTTCCGCTGACAAAGAGAAAAATTTCATAGAACTCATGGTAATGAGAAGCGACCGGAGGATAGCTGGCATCCTTGTAATGGTCGATCTCAAAATCCGGCTCGGCCATGTAATGTTTATCGGTTTTGACGACTTTCACAGAAAAATACCTCCGGTCAAAAAATTCTTTTGGGCTAGTTCATCATAACACGATGTACCAATATATGCAATGTTTTGACCAATAAATGCCAACAATTTTGCAAAAAAAGGCTGGATTATACCAAGAAATGCAAGGTTTTTGCCAAAAAAGGCCTGTACATTACAACGCGTTTGCGCTATTTTTATTGACAGAAAGCCTGTTGCACATGGCAGAACAGAAATGGTAGGGAATGCGCAGCCCGAAGCCCTTTGCGGAAGGGATAAATTTCACTCTGACCGACAGGAGATCAAAACCGGTTTTGTACGCAGTCAATCAAACAAAGAAAACTGGAGATGTCAATCATGATAGGAACAAGACGTATTACTCGCCGCAGCTTTCTGGCTGCTGCAGGTCTTGCTGCCGTAGGCGCAAGCCTGTCGCTCACCGGATGCAGCGGCTCGGTTTCAGACGGCCTGAGCTCCAAGCATCTGCTGGTGGCACACAGCCACAGCGAAGCGCACCCGGTCAACGTTGGACTGCAGAAGATGACGGAAGTTGCTTCTGCTGAATCTGACCTGACCTTCAGCGTTTACCCCAATGGTCAGCTGGGCGACAACGCAGCAATGATCCAGCTGGTCAAGGCCGGCGTTCTGGATATTGCAAAGGTCTCTGCTTCCAGCATGGAGCAGTTCAACAGCGCATACGCCATCTTCTCGATGCCGTATGTGTTCGAGAGCACCGAGCAGTATTTTGCCGTTATGAACCAGAGCGAAGCGGTGCAGGAGATCTTCAAGAGCACCTACGATCAGGGCTTCTTTGCCATCGGCTGGTTCGATTCCGGCTCCCGCAGCATCTACACCACCAAAGACGGCCCCTGTGAAGGCCCCGCAGACCTGAAGGGTCTGAAGATCCGCACCCAGGACAGCCCCACGTCCATTGCCATGATCCGTGCCATGGGCGGCAGTGCAACGCCCATGTCCAGCGGCGAGACCTACACCGGTCTGCAGCAGGGCATTATTGACGGCGCAGAGAACAACGAGACAGTTCTGGTGCAGGACGGCCATGGTGAGGTCTGCAAGAGCTACACCTACACCCAGCACCAGATGGTGCCCGATATCGTGATCATCTCCACCGAGACTTGGGAAAGCCTGGACGAGACCGAGCAGAGTGCCATCGTAAACGGCATGACGCAGGGCAACGAAGCACACGAGGCCGTATGGCAGGATCTGGTGCAGGAGAACATTGACGGTGCCAAGGAGATGGGCGTCCAGTTCTACACCATCGACAAGACGGCCTTTATCGAGGCTACCCAGTCCCTGCGCGACGAGTTCTGTGCTAAGAGCGCCGACAATGCCCGTTATTACGAGGACTTCCTGTCCTATGTACAGGCTTGATGAGGAGGGAAGCATACCATGTTGATCGTTAAATTCCGCGGCCTGATCGATAAGATCATTCAGGTTCTCAGCACCATTATCATGGGTGTCATGGTCATTGCTGTCTGCTGGCAGGTCATCACCCGCTACATCCTGAACAACCCCAGCACCGTGACCGAAGAAGCGCTGCGTTATCTGCTGATCTGGGTGACCATGGTGGGCGGTGCTTACGCATACGGCCGCCGCAAGCATCTGGCAATCACCGCGCTGAGCAAGCGTCTGTCCTTCAAGGGCCAGAAGATCCTGGATATCTTTGTGCAGGCTATGGTCATCCTGTTCTGCGTTGTTGTCATGATCGGCGGCGGCACGCGCCTTGTCAACACCGCTGCGGATCAGCTGAGCGCTGCGCTGCAGCTGCCCATGCCCCTGATCTACGCCAGCGTCCCTGTGGGTGCCATCCTGTTCATCTTCTACGCGCTCATCTTCATCGGTGAGGATCTGCGCGATATGAAGCAGGGCCCCAAGGCAGAGTCTGCCAAAGAAGCATAAAAAAGGAGGACGAACCTAAAATGGGTACTTTTCAAGTCGGTCTGCTCCTGATCGGCACGTTTGCGCTGCTGCTGGCGCTGAGCGTCCCGGTCTCGGTCAGTATCATCATTTCGTCGGTCGTGACCATGGCCTCCACCCTGTCTCTGGATCTGGGCACTTTCGTTGCCAGCCAGCGCATGGTGGGCGGCGTTGACAGCTTCTCGCTGCTGGCTGTCCCGTTCTACATCCTCTGCGGTGTTCTGATGAACACCGGCGGCATTGCACAGAAACTGATCGATTTCGCAAAAATTCTGGTCGGCCGCATCCCCGGTGGTCTGGCACACACCAATATTCTGGGCAACACGCTGTTCGGCTCTCTGTCCGGTTCCTCCGTTGCAGCTTCCGTTGCTATCGGTGGCGTTCTGATCCCCATGGAGGAGAAGGAAGGCTACGATAAAAAGTTTGCCGCTGCCGTCAACATCGCTTCCGCACCTACCGGTCTGATCATTCCTCCCTCCGGCATCCTGATCATCTATCCGGTGCTGGCTGGCTGCTCTGTGGTGGGCATGATCATGTCCGGCTACATCCCCGGCCTGATGTGGGCACTGGCCTGCATGGTCGTGGCTTATGTCATTGCAAAGAAGAACCACTATCCCACTGCTGGTAAGGTTCCGGCTTCCGTTTTCTTCAAGTACTTCGTGGACGCCATCCCCAGCCTGCTGCTGATCGTCATCATCGTCGGCGGCGTTATGTCCGGTATCTTCACTGCAACGGAGTCCGCTGCTGTGGCTGTTGCCTACACCCTGTTCCTGTCCATCGTTGTTTACCGCAGCATCAAGATCAAGGATCTGCCCAAGATCCTGCTGGACGCCTGCGAGACCACCGCTGTCATCATGTTCCTGATCGCCGGCTCCAACGTCATGAGCTTTGTTATGAGCTTCACCGGCCTGCCCAGCGCCATCGGCAACGCACTGATCAGCGTTTCCAGCAACAAGTACGTCATCCTGCTCATCATCAACCTTGTGCTGCTGGTGGTTGGCTGCTTCATGGACATCACCCCGGCTGTCCTGATCTTCACCCCGATCTTCCTGCCCGTTGTCCAGTCCTTCGGTATGGACCCCATCCACTTCGGTATCATGATGGTCATGAACCTGGGCATCGGCAACATCACCCCGCCCGTTGGCAGCGCACTGTTCAGCGGCTGCTCGGTGGCAGATATGGACATGGAGGACATGATCAAACCGATCCTGCCGTTCTATGCCGCGATCTTCGTGGCGCTGATGCTGGTAGCTTATGTGCCTTGGTTCTCCATGGCGCTGCCCACCCTGTTCGGCGCAGTCTGATAATGTGAAAAGGAGCAAGTTTTCATGGTTTATTCAGTCACCAAGTATGGCGCTGTCGGCGATGGCGCAACCAATGATGCCACTGCAATCCAGTCTGCCATTGATGCCTGCAACGCAGCAGGCGGCGGCCGCGTTGTACTGGAGGGCGGTCATACCTACTATTCCAGTTCTATCGAGCTGAAAAGCAACGTAGAGCTGCATCTGGAACAGGGCGCCCTTCTGAAAGCGCACTCCGATATCTCCACCTATTTCAACCCCAACGGCGATGATGCTTCCGTGGCAGCAGTTTCCGGCGCAAAGGCCGTGGATCGTCCGGTGGCAAAACCGGCTTACACCTTTATTCACGCCAAGGATGCAGACAACTTCTCCATCACGGGTCAGGGCGCAGTGGACGGCAATGTTTATGCCTTTATGAAGCGGGCAAGCCGTTACTACTTCAACGGCGATTTCTACCCCCGTCCCACCATGGTGTATGTGGAGCACTGCAACCACATCTCGTTCCATGACGTGACACTGCAGAACTCTCCGTTCTGGACGCTGCACCCTGCCGGATGCAACGATGTGCTGATCTCCAACATCCGGGTGCTGAACCCGCTGGACTGCACCAACTCCGACGGTATCGATCCGGATCACTCCACCAATGTGCGGATCATTGGCTGCCATGTCCAGTGTGCAGATGACTGCATCTGCCTCAAGACCACAGCGGGCAACAACGAGTACGGCCCCACCAAGAACGTCATCATCTCCAACTGCACGCTGACCTCTACCAGTGCCGCGATCAAGATCGGCACAGAGGGCGTGGCAGATTTCGAGAATATTCTGGTGGATAACTGCATCATTACCGGAAGCAACCGGGGTCTGTCCATCCAGATTCGCGACGGCGGCTGTGTGCGGAACGTGAGCTTCTCCAACATCATGATCGAGACCCGCCGCTTTGCCGAGTGCTGGTGGGGCTGCGCGGAGCCTATCGTGATGACGACCCACGACCGGAACGCCAACACCCACAGCGGCAGCATCGAGAATGTTCGCTTCTTCAACGTCACCTGCAAGGGTGAGAACGGTGTGTTCCTCTCCGGCAACGAGGAGAATCACATCAAGAACGTTCTGTTTGAAAATGTCAACGTCTGTCTGGAAGCTACCAGCAAGTGGGAGCGGGGAATGTATGATCTGCGTCCCATTCCGCCTGAAAAGGAAGGCATGCTGCATCAGAAGAGTGCAGCCATGTTCCTGCGCTGGGTAGATGGCGTCACCGTCCGGAACTCCACGCTGGGCTTTGCGGGCGAGGACCGTTCGGACTTCGCACAGGCGCTTCTTACTCAGAACTGCACCAACGTGCAGACCATGGGTCTGACTGCTGAGGCTGCCGCCCCGGAGTACCAGAGCATCGAACTGGGCTGAGCCGCCTATCAATAATGAGCAAGCCGCCGCATCGGCGCTGGCCCCTTTTGCCGGGTCGGGCCGGGCGGCGGCTTTTTTTGAGGGACAAACCAATGAACAAGAAAAAGAACATCATCACGTTTGCCGCGTTCCTGATCCTGATGGTGGGTCTGGGCGCGAACGATGCCATGCGGGGCATTTTTTCCACGATCTTCTCTGCCCACTTCCAGCTGAGTACCGCCCAGTTGTCCCAGATCGTCACCGTAAGCTACATCGGCAACCTCGTGTTTCTGGCCGTCGGCGGCTTCGGGGTGGATATTCTGGGCCGCCGCAAGGCCATGCTGCTGTATACCTTTTTGTGGAGCGCAGCCATGCTGCTGTTTGCCACTACGGACTCCTATCTGCTGCTGCTTGTGGGAATGTTTTTTGCCATGGGCACATCCACACTGCTGAACACCAACATGAACCTGATCACGACCGGTATGTTTGCCGTTGCGCCCGGCTTTTTTGTGAACTTCCTGTTCTTCATTCAGGGCATCGGCACCAGCGGCAGCCAGAGCATCATTGGCAACTGGGCTACGGATATTTCCAGCTGGCACACCGTGGCATGGGGACTGCTGGCCATTGGCGCAGTGGCCATGGTGCTGTTCGTGCTGTTCCCCATGCCGGAAGTGCAGGAGCACAAAACGGAGGGGAAGGTATCGCCCAAGGAGATCATGAGCTGTCCGGCATTTCTGTCGTTGGTGCTGATCATCGGCCTGTATTTCATTGCAGAACATGGCATTATGAACTGGCTGGTGAGCTATGCTACCAATGCACTGGAAGTGCCCATGGGACAGGCGGCAAACTTTACCGCTGTTTTCTTCGGCTGTGTGATGGTGGGGCGTCTGGTGCTGAGCAGTCTGGTGGATAAGCTGGGCATCTACCGCTGCCTGCGGCTCTTCGCCACAAGCGCTGCGGTTCTGTACACCGCAGGTGTTCTGCTGGGGGCACCGGGTCTGTGGCTCCTGGCAGTCAGCGGTCTGCTGTTCTCCATCCTGTATCCGACCCTTGTCATGCTGATCCCGCGATACTGGCCTAGTCACGCAGCTTCCTCTGCATCGGGTCTGGTGCTGAGTGTGGCTTCGCTGGCGGATATCCTCTTCAATGCCGTGTTTGGCAGCTTGGTGGATGCCATCGGCTACCGGACCTCCTTCCTCATCATGCCTGCCTGCATGGTGGGATGCACGGCACTGCTCTGGCTGTTCTTTGCAAAAGCTAAAAAGCTGGAACGGTGCGATTAACGGGCATATACGGCCACGCAAACCAATGCCCTCAAGTTTTAAGCGAGCATAAAAAATACCGCCCACGCAGCGCTGCGTGGGCGGTAAACTTTTTTTCTTACCCAAAGTATAACAGGAGAACCGCAGACAGTACGGATGAAAAGTCGTGAAGCAAGATGAATTTTTTAAATTGTCATAAATAGCACGACTTTTTGACTGATAACACAAAATTTTGCACCCTTATTCCGTGGGATTCTCTTTATAATAAGAACAGAAATCAAACGGAAAAAGGAGATGCGGATGATGCAAGCAACAAACCTGAAAACGAATCATCTGACCCAGCCTCTCGGTATAGATGCCGGGACGCTGTTTTTATCGTGGCAGTGCGCCGAAGGCGTGCGCCAGACTGCCTACGAAATCGAAGTGACCGCCGGAGCCGAAACGCTGTGGGCAAGCGGAAAGGCTTTGGGCAGTGTGATGCACACCGAAACGCTCATCGCTGTACCGCCCAAGACGCAGGGACGGTGGCGCATCCGGCTGTGGGATGAAAATGACCAGCCCGGTGCATGGAGCACCGCTTCCTTCGAGACCGGGCTTGCACAGGCAGACTGGCAGGGCGTGTGGGCCTGCCCGGAAACGGAAGAACCGGATATCGACTGCGCTGATGCCATCAACGCCTTTGCAAAGCCCAACTGGGAGCAGAAGCAGGCGGCGCTGGAAGCCTCCGGCAAAGGGCAGGCGCAGCCTTATCAGCCCCACCGCCCGGCAAGCTATCTGCGCAAAACGTTCACCGCCCCGGCGGGGCAGTGCAAGCGGCTGTACATTACCGCCAAGGGGTTGTATGCGGCATGGCTGAACGGCAAGCGGGTCGGCGATATGGTGCTAGCCCCCGGCAGCTTTACCGCAGACAAGCACCTTGGGGCACAGACCTACGATGTGACTGCGCTTGTCCGTGACGGTGAAAATGAGCTGCTTATCGCATTGGGCGACGGCTGGTACCGCAGCACCTCCGGCGTGGATGGAGACCGTGACCTGTTCGGGAAAGAAGTGGCTGTCCTGTTCCAGCTGGAAGTGGACGGCAAGGCGGTCTGCGTTTCGGACGACGACATGGAGGCCACCCAGTGCGGCCCGATTCGCCAAAATGATATGCAGCAGGGCGAAGTGTACGATGCCCGGCTGGAAGGGGATCTTTCCGGCTGGCATGGCGTAAAGACCGAGCCGAACTCCCTGCCCATCACCGGCATGAACACCGTGCCCATCCGGGAGCAGGAGGCCTTTGCGGGCAGGCTGCTGCGCACCCCCAACGGCGAGACTGTGCTGGACTTTGGGCAGAATATGGCTGGCTATGTGGAGATGAAGCTGACCGCCCACGCCGGGCAGAAAATCAAGCTGCTGTGCGGCGAAGCACTGGACGAGAACGGAAACTTTACGCAGGAGAACTTTCAGGACCGCAACCGCCACAAGGAGGGCGGCACGGCGCAGCTGCTGGAACTTATCTGCAAAGAGGGCGAGAACCACTACAAGCCCAGCTTTACCATCATGGGCTTCCGGTACGCAAAGGTGGAAACGGACATCGACCTGACCGGCGCAGAGTTTACTGCCCACGCCGTCTATTCGGAAATGCCGGTCACCGGCAGCTTTGCGTGCGGCAACGCTGATGTGGATCAGCTGGTGCAAAACAGTGTGTGGAGCCAGAAGAGCAATTTCTGCGATATCCCCACCGACTGCCCCACCCGGGAGCGCGCCGGCTGGACGGGCGATATGGGGGTGTTCATCGAGACCGGCCTGACCCTGATGGACTGCTACCCGGTGGTGGAAAAATGGCTGGCCGAGTGCCGCCTGAACCAGTACCCGGATGGACGCATGGCGAACATTGCGCCGCCTACCAGCCGCCCCGGCTACATGACCCCCATGCTCTGCATGTCGGCGGGCTGGGGCGATGCCGCCATTCTGGTGCCCTACGCCCTTTATAAGCGCACCGGCGACCGCAAGATTCTTGCGGACAACTACGAGATGATGCAAAAGTGGTATGGCTTCCTGCTGGGGCGTGCCCAGCAGACCACCGAGGAACAGCAGACCGGTGCATACGCCAAGTACACGGTGCTGAACGGTCTGGACTACGGCGAGTGGTGTGAGCCGGGCATTACCCCCATGCAGGCCATGATGAACCCGCGCAAAAGCGTGGGTACGGCCTATCTGGCTTATTCCGGGCGGCTTCTGGCGGAAATCGCGCAGGCGCTGGGCAAGGCAGAGGACGCAGTGCAGTACCGCGACACGGCAGAAAAGGCGGTAAAGGCGTACCGCGCCGCCTTTACTGACAATGGGAAAAT
>OHIM01000735.1_pt1 | contig 16805 bp, 16 predicted proteins | sample 1568271 | NCBI WGS metagenome assembly OHIM01 (sample SAMEA3879580, study PRJEB24766) | human gut metagenome | biome: human-associated habitat; feature: feces | place: USA | collected 1985/1987
TGATGTAATCATAGCATTGAACGGCAAGAAGATTCACAAGTTCTCGGATTTGCAGGAAATGCTGGCAAAACACCGTCCGGGCGACAAAGTGAAGGTAACAGTGGTTCGTGACAAGAAGGAAAAGGAATTCGAAATCACGCTGAAGAATGAGCAAGGCACTACGAAGGTAGTGAAGGATGCCGGAATGGAAATCTTGGGTGCAGCCCGTATCTTCCGAGCTGAAGAAGCAGTTGAACCTGGGTTACGGTCTGGAAGTTACCGGGGTTACCAATGGCAAGATGGCCGATGCAGGTATCCGCAAGGGCTTCATCATTCTGAAAGCCAACGGAGTGCCGATGAAGACGGTAGACGATTTGGAAAAGGCGATGAAAGAGGCAAGAAAGTCTCCTGAGCAAGGTTTGTTCATCACCGGTATGTTCCCGTCAGGAAAACGTGCAATGTATGCCGTTGATTTGACTCAAGAATAAAAAATAGGGATAGTTAGGTAAGAAGATTGTAATATTAGCTAACAATAGCGAAAAAGGGGGTGTCGGTACAATACATACCGGCATCCTTTTTGTTATATAGGATAAGATATAAATAAGGTGAAAAAGTTGGGATGAAATTATTGTAACAAAATAATTTGTCGTACCTTTGCAACCCAAATCTGTATTATAAGAATGAGACAACTTAAAATTACAAAAAGTATCACTAACAGAGAGAGCGCTTCTCTTGACAAGTATTTGCAGGAAATCGGTCGCGAAGACCTCATTACAGTCGAAGAAGAGGTAGAGCTCGCTCAGCGCATCCGCAAGGGTGACCGTGTTGCACTGGAGAAATTGACACGTGCCAATCTGCGTTTCGTTGTATCTGTAGCCAAACAGTACCAGAACCAGGGTTTGAGTTTGCCCGACTTGATTAACGAGGGTAATTTAGGACTGATTAAGGCTGCCGAAAAGTTCGATGAGACACGTGGTTTCAAGTTCATCAGTTATGCAGTATGGTGGATACGTCAGTCCATTTTGCAGGCTTTGGCAGAGCAGTCGCGTATTGTGCGTCTTCCCTTGAACCAGGTAGGCTCGCTGAATAAAATCAGCAAGGCTTTCTCCAAGTTCGAGCAGGAAAACGAACGCCGCCCGTCGCCCGAAGAACTTGCCGATGAACTGGAAATCCCTGTTGACAAAATCTCCGATACGCTGAAGGTTTCCGGCCGCCATATTTCGGTAGACGCGCCTTTCGTTGAAGGAGAAGACAACAGCTTGCTCGATGTGCTGGTCAACGACGACTCTCCTATGGCCGACCGCTCTTTGGTGAACGAGTCTCTTGCGAGGGAAATTGATAGAGCTCTTTCTACGTTAACCGATAGGGAAAAAGAAATCATACAGATGTTTTTCGGTATCGGACAGCAGGAAATGACATTAGAGGAAATCGGCGACAAATTCGGTCTCACACGTGAGCGTGTCCGCCAGATTAAGGAAAAAGCAATCAGAAGATTAAGACAAAGTAATCGTAGTAAATTGCTCAAATCTTATTTGGGATAAATAAGAATATCGGTTTCTGACAAATAAAAGAAATTAAGAAAACCGGTCTGTCCAGAGTGGATGGCCGGTTTTTTTATTATCTTTGCCCCATTAAACAATCAAAAAGAAGTTATGAAGCACATAAAAATAGTATTTGCAGTGATGCTCGTATTTACTTTGTGTACAGCATTTACAATGAAAAGCCATAAGCCTGTTTATGCTTTTGGCGTAGCGGCGTCTTTCAATGATTCGGTAGTGTATTGTACGGAAATCCAAGTATTGGACAGTACGGCACTGGACAAGAACGGCTTTTTGCCCAAGCGTGACTTGTACAGCTATCAATTGAAAAACTATCTGGAATATGATTTGAAGAAACCCGATTATACGTGTATGATCTATTTCAGTGAGAATAAAAAGAAACTGGAAAAGGAAGCTGTCAAGGTAAAGGCGAAGTATAAGAAGAGCACAATGGTGTTGCAGGCTATTACATCGGATAAGTTCAGTTTTAAGAAGCCGGAAGAGTAATCGGTGCGTTGCAACAATTATACGATACCTATGAGAATGAAGCTTTATACATTGCTGTGCATATCTTTTTTCCTTTTGTTTACGGCTTGTAATCAAGATGATGATCCGGTGCCACCTGAAAAAGTTAGCCGGACTGTGTTGGCTTATATAATGGCAGACAATAGTTTGTCAAATTACGCATCATTGGATATTGATGAGATGATGGTAGGAATGGCTGCCGTGGATGCTTCAGACAACAATCTTTTAGTTTATGTAGACGATAATAGTAGGGAAGGCTCTCCGTCCTATAATCCTCCTACACTGTTTCGTTTGTCAAAAGATAAATCCGGTACTGTGTTGAAGGAAGTTGTGAGGGAGTATAAAGAGCAGGTTTCTACTGATGCTTCGGTGATGGAAGAAGTTATGAAGCGTACATTTGCTGAATATCCCGCAGAGAGTTATGGGTTAGTGGTTTGGTCGCATGGAGAAGGATGGATTCCCAGTCCTTTGCCAATTGTAAAAAAGACTTCTACACGCTGGATAGGTGAAGATAGCGGTCATCATCTGAATATTGCTGATATGGCTTTCATATTTGAAAAAGTAGGATGTCATTTGGATTTTATCTTGTTTGACGCTTGTTTCGGACAGTCCGTAGAAGTAGCGTATGAATTGCATGACTATGTTGATTATATTATAGGTTCTCCAACAGAAATCCCAGGACCAGGCGCTTCTTATGATAAAGTCGTACCGGCTATGTTTGCTGCGGCTAATGTAGGAATAGAGATTGGTAAAGCATATTATGATCCTTATGCAGCTTTATATACAGGGGACCGTCCTAGTCGTTTTGAAGATCCTTGGACTGCTGGTGTTTCTATATCTGTTATAGATTGTGCTGCTTTAGAAAATTTGGCGTCTGTGACGAAGCAGACTTTGAGTTCAGACCCGATACTATTGAATCTACTTTTAAATAGTAATATATATAATTATGATAGACGTGCTAAGTCGAGTAGTTCGTATATTGGCTATTATGATATGAGACAGTTAATGCAATACTTGTCTTCGGATATAGATAATTGGACAAGTGCAGCTAATAATGCAATTATTTATTGGAAAGCCACTCCAAAGAATTATTCGTCTTATATCGGAATGTTCCCTATATCGCAGGGGCGGACTTGTGGTGTGTCTCATTATATTCCTTTTTCCTTAGATTCTCAGGCTGCTGCCGCATATCGTTCTACAGCTTGGTATACGGCTGCCGGTCTTAATAAAATAGGGTGGTAATTCTTCTTCCGTAAAGGGCTACTTTAGCATTTCAAAGTTAAACTTTAGTGTGCTAAAGTAGCCCTTTACGGAAGAAGAATTACCACCTGTCTTTTCTCTGCTTCTACGTTTTTTCTTCATCTCTTGATTAAAACCTTTTCTTTTATTATCATCTTTATGCCCATATTACTCTCTAAAATATAACCGATTAACATTATTTTCCTAAGGAAACTATTTTATATTGGAAATTATTGCTTTCTTTGCAGTGTCAAACTAAAAAGAAAGAAATATGAAATATGTAATTATCGGTGGCGTTGCAGGTGGAGCCACGGCTGCTGCCCGGTTAAGAAGAATAGATGAGCAAGCTGAAATCATTTTATTGGAGAAAGGCAAATACATTTCCTATGCCAATTGCGGATTACCTTATTATATAGGCGGAGTTATTGCCGAGCGCGAAAAACTATTGGTTCAGACTCCCGCATCATTCGGTAAACGTTTCCGTATTGATGTGCGGGTAGAGAACGAAGTAATCGCAATCGATCCGGAAAAGAAGACATTAACTATCCGTAAAGCAGATGGAAAGGAATATGAAGAAACCTATGACAAACTTCTGCTTTCTCCGGGAGCCAATCCGGTGAAACCGCCTTTGGAAGGCATCGATTCGGAAGGCATCTTTACGCTTCGCAATGTGGAAGATACCGACCGTATTAAGGCTTATATCATAGACAAGCAAGTAAAACGCGCAGTTGTAGTAGGCGCAGGCTTCATCGGACTTGAGATGGCGGAAAACCTGCATCATGCGGGCGTTGCGGTTTCTGTTGTGGAGATGGGCAATCAGGTTATGGCGCCTATCGACTTCTCCATGGCTGCACCTATTCACCAGCATCTGATCGAAAAAGGCGTTTCCCTTTATCTGGAAGAGGGCGTTACCCGTTTCCGTCGTACAGAAGAGGGAATTACCGTTTTTCTGAAAAGTGGCAAAACGATTCCTGCCGATATGGTATTGCTTTCTATCGGTGTGCGTCCGGCAACGGCATTGGCGCAACAGGCAGGTTTGGAGTTGGGCGAAACGGGCGGTATCCGGATAGACGAGTATTTGGAAACTTCCGTAAAAGACATCTATGCCGTGGGCGATGCCATTGAATATCCCCATCCACTGACCGGAAAACCGTGGCTCAACTATCTGGCCAATCCGGCAAACCGTCAGGGACGCATTGTTGCCGATAATATGGCATTGGGCAATACCACATCCTACGAAGGAGCCATCGGCACATCCATCGCCAAAGTCTTTGATATGACGGTAGCCTCTACCGGACTTGCCGCCAAGCGTCTGAAACAATGGGGCATGGAGTATCAAAGCTCGGTAACCCATTCTGCTTCGCATGCAGGTTATTATCCCGATGCGTTGCCTCTGACCTTGAAACTGACGTTCCATCCGAAAACCGGAAAACTCTATGGAGCGCAATGCGTAGGCTATGAGGGAGTGGATAAGCGCATCGACCAGATAGCGGGACTTATCAAACATGGCGGAACCGTTTACGATTTGATGGAAACGGAACACACCTATGCACCGCCTTTCTCATCGGCAAAAGACCCTATTGCCATAGCCGGATACGTGGCTTCCAATATTATCAGCGGCGCCATGCCGGGTATCTCCTGGCGCGAACTGGCAGAGAAGAAAGACGAAGTAATGCTGATAGATACCCGTACCCCCGAAGAGTTCTCGTTCGGAACGATTCCGGGAGCTGTCAATATCCCGCTGGATGAGATGCGCGACCGTTTGTCGGAAATACCGGCGGATAAGCCCGTCGTGCTTTTCTGTGCCGTAGGTTTGCGCGGATATTTGGCACAACGTATTCTGATAGGGCGCGGTTATCGCAATACGGCCAACTTGATAGGCGGATATAAGACCTATTCTACGGCAGTGGCGCCCATTCCTGCTCCTACGGCATCATCGCCGGCGCAGCCTGCTGCATCCGCTCCGTCGCAATCGGCACAGAGCGGTTCTGCCAAAGAGCCTTTGAGGGTTAATGCTTGCGGCCTGCAATGTCCCGGCCCTATCATGCAGGTAAAGAAAGCCATGGACAGCATCGCTCCGGGCGAGCGGGTGGAAATTGTGGCGACCGATGCCGGATTCGCACGTGACGCTTCTGCCTGGTGTGCCACTACGGGCAACAAGCTGATAGAGAAAAAGGAAGAAAAAGGACGCTACACGGTATTGCTCGAAAAAGGCGATGAGGCTTGTGCCTGCCCGTCGTCTCTTCCGGCAGCAGGCGGACGGGGAAAAACTTTAATTCTTTTTAGCGATGATTTAGACAAGGCTTTAGCTACCTTTGTACTCGCTAACGGCGCAGCGGCAACCGGACAGAAAGTGTCGATATTCTTCACCTTCTGGGGATTGAATGTCTTGAAGAAGATACAGAAACCCCGGACAGAGAAAGATGTTTTCGGAAAGATGTTCGGTATGATGCTTCCGTCCAGTTCATTGCGGCTGAAACTGTCCAAAATGAATATGATGGGCTTGGGCAGCAGGATGATGCGCTTCCTGATGAAGCGGAAAGGAATAGATTCTTTGGAATCGTTGCGTTCTCAGGCGTTGGCGCAAGGAGTTGAGTTTATTGCTTGTCAGATGTCTATGGATATGATGGGCATCCGGCGCGAAGAATTGCTGGACGAAGTTACCATAGGCGGTGTAGCAACCTATATGGAGCGCGCGGACAAGGCGAATGTGAATCTATTTATATAAACGGAATAATGGAAACTTTATGTAGAATCCGCGATATTTACCGGGCGATAGCCGAGTTTGAAGTAAAATTCATGCAGGAGTTTGACTTGTCGTTGAATGAGGGTATGCTGTTGTGTACCCTGCTCAATACGCCCAAACTCACCTCCAGCGAGATAGCGGAAGCGCTCGGACTGTCAGCTTCCAATACTTCCAAGGTAATCCGCTCGGTAGAGGACAAGAAGCTGATTACCCGTCTGGTGGGAAAAACGGATAAGCGTCAGATGCACTTTGCGCTGACGCCGGAAGGGAAAAGCCGTATTACGGTCATTAAAAACAGCACTCCCGAAATTCCGCCCCTATTGCAGGAGATTGTTTAGAGAGAGGCTTTCCGATTTATTCATGGTGATACGGCCCGCCGTTCAGTATGGTCATGGCACGGTATAACTGCTCCACAAAGATAAGTCTTATCATCTGATGCGAAAAGGTCATGCGCGAAAGAGACAGTTTCTCGTGTGCCGCTTCATAGACTTTGGGTGAGAAGCCGTAAGGCCCGCCAATGATAAAAACCAGCCGTTTGTTTACGGTATTCATCTTGCGCTTCATATAGTCTGCGAACTCTATGGAGCGCATTTCTTTTCCGCCCTCATCCAGCAGTACCACCACATCGCCCGGTTGGAGCGCTTTCAGTATCAGTTCGCCCTCTTTTTCTTTTTGTACGTCTGCGGAGAGGCTTTTGGTGTTTTTCAGTTCCGGGATAACTTCCATATCGAACGAGAGATAGCGTCGCGTGCGCTGTATATAGTCATTGATGGCTGTAATAAAGTGCTGTTCTACGGTTCGTCCTACGACGAGCAAAGTCATTTTCATGTGAGTTACTGATTTTCGTGCAAAAATAATCCTTTCTTGTGAGAATGTCGCCTTTCTTTTCTTGTTATTTATAAGATTTGCTTACCTTTGCCTATCATTAATACTTGTGAAAATGAATAAACGAGTAGTAATATTATGGGGCTGCCTCTTGATTTGGGCGGTTTCGCTCATGGCGCAAGACGTGCCGGCAGGAGTGGTCGCCGCCTTTAAAAAAGGAAATTCTCAGGAACTGAACGGGTATCTGAGTGATAAAGTGGAACTGATTCTGGAGAGTCGTTCAATCAATGTCGACAGCCAAGCGGCAGAGAGAAAGATGGCATCTTTCTTTTCCGGCAATCAGGTGAGCGGTTTTACGGTGAATCACCAGGGAAAGCGCAATGAGTCGAGTTTCATAGTCGGTACGCTGACAACCGCGAACGGAAACTTCCGGGTGAATTGTTTCTTTAGAAAAGTGGCAGGCAAATATGTGATACACCAAATAAGAATAGATAAGACAAATGAATAAGGAAGAAGAATTGATTGACAGGCTGATTGACCTGGCCTTTGCCGAAGATATAGGCGATGGTGACCATACCACCCTTTCGTGCATTCCTGCTACGGCAATGGGCAAATCCAAGCTTTTGATTAAAGAAGCCGGTATTCTTGCCGGCATTGAGGTAGCTAAAGAAGTGTTCCGTCGTTTCGACCCTACCATGAAAGTGGAAGTATTCATCAATGACGGTACTGAAGTGAAACCGGGCGACGTGGCTATGGTTGTGGAAGGCAAGGTGCAGTCTTTGTTGCAGACCGAACGCCTGATGCTGAACATTATGCAGCGTATGAGCGGCATCGCTACCATGACCCATAAGTATGCTGAGAAGCTGAAAGGTACGAATACCCGTGTGCTCGATACCCGTAAGACGACTCCGGGCATGCGTATTCTGGAAAAGATGGCTGTGAAGATAGGTGGCGGCGTAAACCATCGAATCGGTCTGTTCGACATGATTCTGCTGAAAGACAATCATGTTGACTTCGCCGGCGGTATCGACAAGGCCATTACCCGTGCCAAGGAATATTGCAAGGAGAAGGGCAAGGACCTCAAGATAGAAATTGAAGTACGCAACTTCGACGAACTGCAACAGGTACTCGATTTGGGCGGTGTAGACCGTATCATGTTCGATAACTTTACACCCGAAATGACGAAGAAAGCCGTAGAAATGGTAGCAGGCCGTTACGAAACGGAATCTTCCGGCGGCATCACCTTCGACACTCTGCGCGATTATGCCGAATGCGGGGTAGACTTTATCTCGGTAGGTGCTTTGACGCATTCCGTAAAGGGATTGGACATGAGCTTTAAAGCCTGCTGATAAAGGCGATATAATATAGGGGAAAGCCTCTCATAGGGAATGCTGCCCGTCAGGGCAGGTCTGTGAGAGGCTTTTTTCTTATGTTACAAAGGGCAAATGATGAAATGGAAAGATATGGATAACCTTATTCTTTAACTTCTTTTTAGAGATTCTATTGCAGCATTCTGCCGGATGCTGCGTCTAACTAACAAACGACGCGAAGAGGCGTCCGTAAAACGAGCACTGACATTGGAAAATGAGATAGAACTGATAGAGGGCTGCCGGGCAGGAAAGGATTCCGCCCGAAAGGAACTTTACACTCTCTATTCCAAGCAGATGCTGGCGGTATGCTACCGTTATACGGGCGATATGGATGCGGCGCACGATGTTTTGCACGATGGCTTTATCAAAATCTTCACCCGCTTCACGTTTCGCGGTGAATGTGCATTGGGCACGTGGGTAACGAGGGTGATGGTGACACAAGCTATCGACTATCTGCGACGGAAGCACCGTTTCAGCCAACTGGTGGTAAGCGAAGAACAACTTCCCGATGTGCAGGACGAAGCGAGTATTGCCGAAAGCGGAAGCCGGCTTTCAGAGGAAGTGTTGATGGCGTTCGTGGCGGAACTTCCCGACGGCTGCCGTACCGTGTTCAACTTGTACGTGTTCGAGGAGAAGTCGCACAAGGAGATTGCAGAACTGCTTCATATCAAGGAGCATTCGTCTACCTCGCAGTTGCACCGTGCCAAGTGTATGTTAGCGAAAAGAATTAAAGAATATACTGAATATGAGAGAAAAAGATGAAATAACCGGATTGTTCCGCAGCCGTCTGTCCGGTACAGAGATGACGGTACGCGATGGCTTTTGGGAGCAGTTGCAGGAAGACGCGGCATCTTCGGCTGCAGGCCGGAAGAGAGCGGCTGTTCTTTCTCCTAAATATTATCGGGTGGCAGCCGCCGCATCCGTTATATTTGTGCTGGGAGCCGCTTCGGCCGCTTTCTGGTATTTCTCTCCGAAAGAGGAGATAAAGGAAGCTTTTACGCAAGTGGCTGCTTTGACGCCGGAAGGTAGTCTGGACGGAGATGTGGTGCAGGAATCTTTTCCATCTATCCATCAGGCAACCCCGATGGTACGGAATTCCGGTACAAAACAACCTGTCAATGGAATTCCCGCAGGCATGACTGCCCAATCGGAAACTGAGGGCGAGTCCGTTTCCGTCCGGCTTTCCATCACTATCAGGCAGCGGGTGCAGCAGGCCGGTGACAGTTACTTCAACAATAATGCCGTTGCACAAACCGGCAGTTCTTATCAGAACGCCACCGGTCGGGTAAGTTCTGCTTCGGACACCTTTTCCGCTGTTCCTGCGGAAGAAGAGCAGGCAACTACTCCTTTAAAATACCGGAAATCGCGTAAGTGGGCGTTGAAAGCAGCTCTTGGAACCTCTCTTCCTAAAGGGGACTACAATATGCCGCTGACGGCGGCCGTTACAGTGGAACGTAGTCTGAACAGCCGGTTCGCGTTGGAAACGGGTATTCTGTATAATCGTTTGCATGCCGACCGCACGCTCCATACTTTAGGGATTCCCGTAAAATTGAATATGACATTGGCAAGTACTCCCAAACTCGATTTATATGCCACTGTAGGCGGAACTGCCGAAAAGTGCATTGCCGGCGCTGCGGATAACGGCTTTAATGCGGAACCCGTTCAACTGTCAGTAGCGGCAGGAGTGCGTTACAGATTGAATGAGCGGTTTGCTTTGTTTGCCGAGCCTTCGGTTTCCCACCATTTCGGTACGGACTCCGAAACCGGAACCTTGCGGACGGAACGCCCTACGAACCTGAATCTTTTGTGTGGAGTGCGTATGACTTATTAACCTTAAATACAACAACGAAATGAATGCTCTCTGTAAACTATATAAATACGGATATCTGATACTTGCAATGGCAGCTTGCCTTATGCTTGCATCCTGCGGTAAAGAATCGCTGGATTACAATCATCCGGATGTAGATTTGTTTGTAAAACAACTGAAAACCGGCAAATACTCTACTCAAAGTCCTGAAGGACTGAGTAATGTTCCCAAATTTGCCAAAGAAGATATTGAAGAACTCCTGAAGTATGCCGAGGATTTGACGGTAATACCTTCTTTTCCGTTGGCTCCCGTATCCTATTCGGCAGGCGGAAAACTGCGGTTAGGCGAATGTATCCTGTGGACGGTGGAAACGATTCGTTTGGGACATAATGCTTCGATGGGGTGTAAGATGGTGCATACCGATGCCGAGAATTATGAAGGCATCTACTTCCTGACCGATGAGGAGGTGCTCGATGCAGCCGCCCGTTACCGCCGTTGGTGGGAAGGCAGGAAATATCCGCGTACCATGTGGACTATAGACCCTTGCTACGACGAACCGCTTTGCGGAAGCAGCTATATGTGGTGGTGAGATTAGGTATAAAGTATAAGGTATAAAAAAACAATCGGGTGAAGTATTCTATTCTCTTTTTAGGGTTGCTTTGTGCGGTAGCCTTCCCTCTTTACGCTCAAGAGTGGACGCCGCAAGACTCTTTGCGCCTGCACCGGTTGCTGAATGACGGGGGAGAGATGAAGCTGAATCCGGATGTATTGAAGGAAATGGGCATTGATGCTCCTTTGGGCTCTCCAAAGGCTGATGTAAGTAAGACGTGGATGGACTTTGATGCTTCCTTACCCGCAATGCCTCGGATGCCGGAGAAAAAGGTAGTGCTTACCTTACGGCCTTATACCGCAAACACCAAATACAATTGGGATCCCGTCTATCAGAAGAAGATTACGGTGAACAAGAATACATGGCGGGGCAATCCGTTCTACGAACTGACCAGACTCAAAATCTATACAGACTGGGCAAAGCGTCCGTTGGATGCCGGGCCGCGTGAGAGTATCGAACAGATAGAAGCTACCGGTCTGCGCTATATGGTGACCGAACGTGCCAACAATATGGCAGTGGGGAGTTGGCGAAGTGTCGGTGGCGGTGGCATTGCAGGTGATTTCATGCGTCCTTTTACAAAAGATTTCTGGAACAGGAAAGCTGCCAGACGCCGTGCACGTACTTTGGAAGTATTAAGAACCTACGGCGATTCCATAACTGCCCGCCGTAAAGAGACGATTATCAAATAGGGATATTCCGCTTTGAGTATTGAACTTTATTTCTCCGCTTCTTGTTTTCATAAAAATAAACCTTTAAAGGATAAATTAATGAATAGAATAACTTCTTTGTTTGGAATAAAATATCCCGTCATCCAAGGCGGTATGGTGTGGTGCAGTGGCTGGCGGTTGGCGTCGGCAGTAAGTAATGCCGGTGGTTTAGGCTTGTTGGGAGCAGGCTCCATGCATCCCGAAACTTTACGTGAGCATATACGGAAGTGCCGTGCGGCTACGCATCATTCGTTTGGAGTGAACATTCCTTTGATGTATCCCCAGATAGAGGAAATCATGCAGATAGTGGTAGATGAGGGGGTGCGTATCGTGTTTACTTCTGCCGGAAACCCCAAGACATGGACCGGTTGGCTGAAGCAGCATGGCATTACAGTGGTGCATGTTGTTTCGTCATCGCGTTTTGCCATGAAAGCCGAGGCTGCCGGTGTAGATGCCATTGTGGCCGAAGGATTTGAAGCCGGCGGGCATAACGGGCGCGAAGAGACGACTACGCTTTGCCTGATACCTGCTGTACGTGCAGTTACCTCACTGCCTTTGATTGCTGCCGGCGGCATTGCTACCGGTGAGGCGATTCTTGCCATGCGTGCTTTGGGGGCTGAGGGGGTTCAGGTGGGAACGCGATTTGCTTTGACCGAAGAAAGCTCAGCCAGCGAAGTGTTTAAAGAATATTGCCTGCATCTGAAAGAGGGGGATACCCGTTTATTATTGAAGAAACTGTCTCCGGTACGTCTGGCCCGCGGTAATTTTCAGCAGGCAGTAGCGGCGGCTGAGGCTGTCGGGGCTACGGAGGAGGATTTACGTATCCTTTTGTCTAAAGGACGTGCCAAACGCGGTATTTTTGAAGGAGACCTTGAAGAGGGCGAACTTGAAATAGGTCAGGCTTCCGCCTTGCTCAATGAGAAAGGAATACAAACGGTGGCAGAAGTGATGGACGAACTGGTAACAGGTTATCATCGGGCATGCGAAACGCTTGCCGCCAATGTTTGCGAGCGTTGGGACGTTTGACAGTTGATATAAACGATTTTGCCTATAGTGAAAAATCCTTTTGATGTACATTGTACCGGATTTCCACTATAGGCAAAATTATATGACAGCAAGCCTGCCTTTATCCTTTAGGGGGAATGTTCGGAGCTTTACCGCTGTTGTTGCTGTTGTTTGCTGACGGAGCATTGTCCGTGGGAGACGCAACGCTTTCGTTTGCAGTGGCCGAAGCGGTTGTTCCGGCAGTTGCCGTAGCCGTGGCGGTTTTGCCTGCAACTTGTGCAGCCGGTTGTTCTTCCCAATGGAACGGTTCGAAAGTGCTGTTAGGGTCAACCCAGCTCGGCTTCTTGGAAGCGTAGATGATGAACGGAGCAATCACCACGATAAGTGCGCCGATGATAAGTACGGAGAACCATACGGTATTGCTGCCGGTAGAAATCTGGCTGGGCGGGATGAAGCTCAGTACGAATGCAAGCAGTGAGCCGCAGAAGCCGAGACCGCCTACAAGCCACATCAGGCCGTTACCGCCTTTACCGATACGGAACGGACGGTTCAGTTTCTTCATCTTATAACGCAATACGATGGCTCCGGAGAACATCAGCATATACATGATGAGATAAAGCACCACCGTCAACTGTGAAAGAATCTGGTAGAAACTCTGTACCGAAGGCATCACCACGAACAGAAGGCTTAATACGGTTACAGCGCCACCCTGTACGAACAGAATGTTCTTTTGTACACCCAGCTTGTTTGTTTTCTGGAAGAATGGGGGCATATAACCTGCCTTGCCCACGGCAAAGATACCTTTGGACGGACCGGCAACCCATGTCAGCACACCTGCCAGCACGCCGAACGCCAGTGCAACGGCTATAACCGGCGACAGCCAGGAAGCATGGATATAACGGAAGTAATTGTCGAAACCTACCAGCAGGCTTTGTGTAAGGCTGATGTCCTTGGCCGGAATAATGACACCCAGAGCGAATGTACCCAACACGAAGATAAGTACCGTAATCAGTGCGCCGATAAACACAGCCTTCGGATAGTTTTTGGACGGATTGTTTACATCCTTCACGTGGATACCGCCCATCTCCATACCTGCATAAAAGAGGAAGATACTTGCGGCAAGCACCACATTGTCAAAGTTCGTCAGGTCGGGGAAAAAGCTGCTGTGGAAGTCCATATTGGAATGTCCGCCTGTGGCGAGGTAGATAATGCCGAGGACAATCAGTAATCCGGCAGGGATGATTGTACCTACCAGACCGCCGACTTTGGCTACCTTTCCTACCCAGCTCATACCTTTCAGGGAGATGAAAGTTGCCAGCCAGTAGATAACGAGCACCACGGCCAGCGTGTAGTACTTGTTGTTTGCCAGCGACATGTCGTGTACGTCGTTCATGCCGATGAAAGCGATGGACACAGCACCGAACGTCAGCACCGTAGGATACCAGATTGTACTTTCAATCCACTGCACCCAGATGGCGAGGAAGCCGAGTTTCTTGCCGTAGGCTTCACCCACCCAGCGGAACACACCGCCTTGCTTGTCCTGAAACATAGCAGCCAGTTCCGCTGCCACGAGTGACGTCGGGATAAGAAAGACGATGGCTGCAAATAAGTAATAGAAGGCCGAACTCATTCCGTATACGGCCTCGGCTGGTAGTCCACGCAAGGATACTACTGCCGTAACATTCATGATAGCCAGGGTAAACACGCCTAGCTTCACTGCATTTTTAATATTTGCCATAAGTTAAGGTTTTAAGTGAAAAATATTTTAAAGTCAGTCTTATAACAACATTTAGCGTGAGATGTTTCAGCAATCTCTTTCAAAGTTCGTTAATTAACATCGATAAACTGCTCTTTTGCCAATCTCAATTTGTCTGTTTCAAAACAATCGCTTTCTCCGATTGTTTCTAAGCATTATAAATTACATACGAATCATTTTATTATAAACTAAGTAGTTATGAAATCAGCACTTTCAGATTTTATCTTAGGGAAAAAAGGCATTTATGGCATTCTCCACATTATTATATTGGTGATGTCTCTTTTTCTCGTAATTAGTATCTCGGTAGATACTTTTAAGGGAATTCCTTTTTATACACAGTCGTCTTATATGAAAACCCAGTTGTGGATTTGCATTTGGTTTCTTTTCGATTTTGTATTGGAATTTTTTCTGGCGAAACACAAAGGACGTTATTTACGGACACATTTCATTTTCCTGTTGGTAGCCATTCCTTATCAGAACATTATTGCTTATTATGGATGGACTTTTTCTCCCGAAATTACTTATCTACTCCGTTTTATTCCTTTGTTGAGGGGGGGATATGCGCTGGCGATTGTGGTCGGCTGGCTGACGTACAATAAGGCTTCGAGCCTGTTCGTTTCTTATCTGACGATGTTGCTGGCTACTGTTTATTTCTCCAGTCTTGCTTTCTTTGTGCTTGAGCATAAAGTAAATCCGCTTGTCCATAGTTATGGGGATGCATTGTGGTGGGCATTTATGGATGTAACTACTGTCGGGTCGAATATAATAGCGGTAACGGTGACCGGTAGAGTGTTGTCCGTACTGTTGGCAGCGTTAGGAATGATGATGTTTCCTATCTTTACAGTGTATATCACGAATCTTATTCAGCAGTCCAACAAGCGGAAGAAGCAATATTATGCAGAAGAGGAGGAAGAAAAGGAGAAGGCTGTCGGACAAGAAACTCCGGCGTAATCCGTACAAGAGGCAAAAACATAATGCTTTTATAAAAGATAATATCCTTCATATTGAAGTATAACCGGGAAGAAGAAAAAAGGTTACTATCTGCAGACAGTAACCTTTCATCTTTTTCATAGAGAGAGTCGTTAATCAACTATAGTGATACGATTGTTACCAAATACATTCAATCTTAGTTTGTTCATGATGTATTCGATAGCCAACTGAGCTTTTACAGAGTTACCCGATCCGTCCAAAGGAGGAGCGAATGCAGCGATACCGAATTGTCCGGGTAATACGCCCATTACCCCACCACCTACACCTGTTTTTGCAGGGATTCCGGAAGTGTACATCCAGTCACCGGTATGTTCGTAGAAACCTACTGCAGCAATCATGGCTGTGATTTTAGGAGCAAGGCTAGCATCGAAAACTTCCTTTTTAGTCACTGGGTTCACACCACCATTGGCAATTGTCCCGGCAGCAACAGAAAGCTGTAATGCAGTAACTCCTAATGAACATTGGCGGGTATAGAGGTCTAACGACATATCTGGATCATCGTAGATACGGTTGTAGTTTTTCAACAACCAGGCAATAGAACGGTTATTGAAGTTCGTATCCGATTCGGACTTGTACAATTCATCAATCAACTGTGGGGCGCTGCCGCATAAATCGGTCACGTTTCCTACGATGGCATCCCATTTCTTGGCAGAGTCACCGATAGGCTTCACCATACTGCAAGCAGAAATAGCACCGGCGTTTACTAATGGAGTAGACGGATGGTCGTTCTCCAGTAAGATAGCGATGATTGAGTTGAAAGGCAAGCCGGTTGCATCAGCTCCGATCTTGTCCAGAATTTCCTTGGCGCCATATTGACGTAATGCAAGGATAGCGGTATGTACTTTCGATACGGATTCTATTCCGAAGCGGTAATCAGTATCTCCCACATGGATAGTCTGCCCGTTGAGCAGGCAGACACTAATTCCGAAGAGATCTTTATTGACATTTGCCAAGTAAGGAATATAGTCGGCATTCTTGCCTCCTGTATTGGTTTTTACCTGGTCGTATGCCTCCTGTACCACTTCTTTCAATTGAGCGAGTGTTACTTTTTTATCCATAGATCTATTCTTATTTAACTGTTTTGTAACGGCGGCCACCATGGTTGAACATCTTTGTTTCTACCGGAAGATTCTTTTCCTGAGCCATACGGGTAGGAGTCGGATAATCCAGTTTTTCTAGTTCGGCAACAGCATTGTTGATGTCACCTAGTAACATGTCTGCCATATCGCGGCTGAATCCTTGGCGGACAACGACACGCATTACTACATAGTCTTCCAGTTTAGAAGGTAATGTATAAGCCGGAACCATCCAACCATGTTGAGACAATTTGTCTTGTAGGTCATATAACGTCCATTTGGCTGCTTTGGCGTATTCAGGTTTGAGATACCAGATGAACAATGGGTTCACTACATCTTCGGAGTAATTGACGAACGGAGCCATTTTGGCGATTTCATCGTGGATATATTTAGCGATCATCAACGAATTGTATTGTACTTCTTTGTATCCCTGGAATCCTAAACGAATGAATTGATAATATTGTCCCAGAATCTGAGCGGCAGGACGGGAGAAGTTCAGACCTACCTGTGTGATGTTAGCACCCAGATAATTTACGCTGAACGCCATTTCTTCGGGCAGATATTCTTTGCCTTTCCAGCAAACCCAACCAAGTCCTGGATATACTAAACCGAATTTGTGACCGGATACACTG
>OHIM01000742.1_pt1 | contig 16735 bp, 7 predicted proteins | sample 1568271 | NCBI WGS metagenome assembly OHIM01 (sample SAMEA3879580, study PRJEB24766) | human gut metagenome | biome: human-associated habitat; feature: feces | place: USA | collected 1985/1987
CAGGGTTTGGGGAAGGCACTCCCCAACAAGATTCCCGCAGGGGCAAAATGAGCGAAAAGCGAATTTTGGTACTGCGGTAGAATCTTGCTCTGAAAAACTGCCACTTTCCTCTGCGGCTGACTTTGCGGCAATCTACAAGGGTCGGTGTGGCTGCTTTCGTCAATATAGCGATTGCGGAGGCGTGTCCTGCCCACCTTTGTTCCCCTCTACGGACAGAAACGGAAAATGCCAAACGCTCATTTGGATTTTTCATCACTACTACGGCAGGCAAGCCCATTTCGGGCAAACTTCCCCGTCACTCACTACTACAAGGGAACGGGGCGTTTTGCCAAAAATGGGAGCAAAAAACGCCACGGATTTTCAAAAATCTGTGGCGTTGCTGTTTGGAGCAGTATTCAATTTTAGTCTCCCGTTCCCTCTTTTGGGTAAAAGAAAAGGACAACCGATTTTGGCTGTCCTGTGAAAATGTGTATTATGTTGTATTATGTATGATTGACAAGATTAAATTTGAAGATCATTCTTCTACAAAGTATCTGTATGCGGCGGCTTCAAGCTCTCCACATTCGTTAAGCAAGTTGCCATTTTCATCATAAAGCTTATAGGTAATTTGAGTATTACCTAACGACGCTTCTCCGTCCAATCCAAGCAACAAAGTATAGTAATTTTCTTTTAGTACCAAATTCAATAGATCATACAAATCATCTTTTGATACATTGCGCTGTGGAGCAGTCCTGTTCGTTTAATATGTAATTGTCATTGCACCTTCATGGCAGTCCTGTGCATAGGTGCGGAGCAGATCGAGGTGCTTTGAGGATTTTCGGACGATAGCCGTTGCACGGTCGCCGGACATAAACTCAACGACCGCAAGCCTTGGAATCGTCAGTGTGCCACGGATTTTGAAGCCCACAAGGATCTTCTGATTGCACCATCGCTGGATGCTCTGTGCAGAGTAGCCCGTCAGTTCCGAAACCACCGGGGTGGTCAGCAGATCATCGTATCCAACCGTGAGATTTTCCCATAGGGTATACAGCCCTGTTTTTTCCGGTTCTGTAAAATTGAAGCGGATGATCTCTGTGGCAGGCTTGTCCGGGTGCCGCTTGGAGCAGCCGTTCTTTCCGATATAAAAGCCCGTTGGCACTTTATACTTTTCGGGGTTATCTTCACGGTCACACAAGTAGGTGATCACATCGTGGGTCGCAATATGGTATTTGCGTGTTTTCTTTCCTGTATTGATACACGGAACGAGGCCGGAATCCAGAAGGTACTTGGCGTGTTGCTTGTTGATGCGGGCAACGCGATAGAACTGGTCTTTCGTCATTCCGTTGGGATATTCTTCGAGTATTTTATAGCACTCTAACAGAGTCCTCATGTTCATCCATCCTTTGCTGCTTTGATTTTGTCAGCGTCAGAAGCAACATATTGTATGGATGGATTCTGGCTCCCGGAATCTCTCTCGCCCGTTCTCTCCAAAGGGCGTAAAATCTCTCCCAATTCTCTCCAAAAGGCAGATTTTTCTGCGTTTTGGAAAGTGGGTTCAAATCCGCATGGAGCCTAGTGATTTTGGATTTTGATGAAATTTTAAGCGTAAATTCGATGGTTCGTATCTTCTGGCAAAGTGGGCTAATTACCTCTATCTTCCACCAAGTACCGTGAGACAGGAAAAACTCGAAATCGTTTTGTCCTTAACCGGGCACGTGGGTTCGAATCCCACCATCTCCGCCAACAAAAAGCACCGGCTCAGGCTGGTGCTTTTTTGTTTCTCCAGCCTTTCAAAAGTATGTGTCAATGGTTGTAGCTCAAGATCTTCTCAAGCGTGTCCGCAAACCTGACATCCTGCTCCTTCGTCCGCTTTGGGCTCCCCTTGGGGTGCTTTCCGGCACGGAGGAGCTTTTTGTTTTCATAACGCCGCAGCATGAGAGCGTCCATATTGTCGGCGGTGTATTCCAGACCATTCTGGTTCAGCACCCGGGCGCACTTGGCAAGGCACATACTCGCCAGACCGTAGTCCTGTGTCACGACAATATCCCCCGGTTTGACCCGGTTGACCAGCGCAAAGTCTACGCTGTCGATACCCTTGTCGAATACCATCGTCTGTGCACCCTCACGTTCGATCTGGTGCGAGGTGTCGCACAGGATGATGACAGGAACGCCGAACTGCTTTGCAATCTGCAATGTCAAATCGACAACCGGACAGCCATCTGCATCGATCAAAATGGTCATGCGTGTTCCTCCATCACCCACCGAAAGGCTTTCGCAGTGCGCAGGTCAGCGTCTTTGAAATGCCCGCCGCTGTTCCATTCAAGGGTGCAGTCTGCGCCACGCTCTGCAAGCCGACTGTGCAGGGTGCGGATATTATCCCCCACCGCAGCCATGACAGCGTTTTTCGTGCGCTCTTCCTTGTCGCCAAGGCTCAGATAAATGTGCTGTGCCTGTATCAAATGCTGCTGTTCAAACTCCATCCAGCCCGGAAACCAAACAGAGGGGGATGCGGCGGCGACACCATAGAACAGATCAGTCTGGGTGGATGCCCACAACGCAAACAGCCCGGCCAGTGAATAGCCGCCCAGAATGATTTTGACGTTTTCCGGGAGATGAAACTGCCGCTTCAGCGTGGGGATGACCTGTTCTATCAGAAAGCGCAGGGTGTCCATAGCATTGCCGCCAAACCCTTGCGTTCCCCACACAGCAGGGGCTTCCCACGGAGAAAGTGCATCGTTCCAGCTTTCCACTGGAATAGCCGCAAACAGAAAGTGGTGCGCACTCTGTGCAATAGCGGCAACCTCGCTGTCCATGCTTTGCAGCTCGTGTTCGCCGGTCATTTGGAGCAGTAGGTATTCTGCATGGGCTTCGCCGTAAATGCGGCAAGGTCTGCTCCCGATTTGCATTGTCTGTGCGGTCACTGCGACGTCCTCCCGAAAAAACTTTGATAAGCCCAGTATAGCAACTGAAAAATCATTTTGCAATTCAAAAGGCGTTCATAGCCGTAGCAAGCAGTGTCTTCGTATATACAAAGACCATTTTGCGTTGCAAAATGCTTGTTGGGAAATCCCAAACCCTTGAACTACATCCGATGGATGCAGGCTACGCGTTTTTTGCAAAACGCTCTTTCAGCACACCGCAGGAATGCGCAGCCATCACGGAATTGTGATGATTACAGGGATTGGGATTGCATCCCAACAAGCGAATGAACACAGCAGAATTTTAATTCTGCGTGCGAATTTAGCCTTTGTGCGCACAAAGGCTCTGCTTGCCACGGTTATGGTTCTGCGAATGCGATTGAGAAACTTTTCATTCGCATTGCAAACCGGGTGGCACTTTTGTATAATTGGTTCAATGAACACACGCATAAAATCGGAGGGGCTGTCCGATTAAAAAATTCTAAAAACGCCCTATTGTAGGCCACTGGGAGGAATAGCATGAACAAGCAGCAACTCGCATCGAAAATCTGGGAATCTGCCAACAAGATGCGCTCTAAAATCGAAGCCAACGAGTACAAGGATTACATTCTGGGCTTCATGTTTTATAAATTTCTGTCGGACAAGGAAGTCAAATGGCTGAAAGAGAATGACTGGACAGACGAATATCTGCCGGATTTGACCGAAGACGATGCCGAAACGCTGGATACCGTTCGGAAGAATGTCGGCTATTTTATCGCCTATGAAAATCTGTTTTCCACATGGATCAGCAAAGGCAGCGACTTCAAGGCTGACGACGTAACGGTGGCATTACAGGCATTCAGTCGACTAATCGACCCGCACCACAAAAAGGTGTTTGACGGTGTCTTTGCTACGCTGCAAACCGGCCTGTCCAAACTGGGTGAAAGCTCCGGCGCGCGGACAAAGGCCATTCGCGACCTGATCTATCTCATCAAAGACATTCCCATGGACGGCAAGCAGGATTATGATGTTCTCGGCTTTATCTACGAATATCTGATCAGCAACTTTGCAGCAAACGCAGGCAAGAAGGCCGGCGAGTTCTACACGCCGCACGAAGTTTCGCTGCTCATGTCTGAAATCGTGGCGTACCACCTGAAAGACCGGGAAGAGATCAAAATTTACGACCCCACCAGCGGTTCCGGTTCGCTGCTGATCAACATTGGTCAGTGTGCCGCACGGTATATGGGCAATGGCAACAACATCAAATACTACGCACAGGAGTTGAAGGAAAACACCTACAACCTGACCCGCATGAACCTTGTCATGCGCGGCATTCTGCCCGACAACATTGTAACGCGCAACGGTGATACGCTGGAGGAAGATTGGCCGTACTTTGAAGAAAACGACCCGGTCAACACCTACGACCCGCTGTTTGTGGATGCGGTGGTATCAAATCCCCCATATTCGCAGGCGTGGAATCCGACCGACAAAGATAATAATCCGCGCTTTTCGGATTACGGTCTTGCGCCCAAGGGCAAGGCGGACTATGCTTTTTTGCTGCACGACCTGTACCACATCCGTAATGATGGTATTGTGACCATCGTTCTGCCCCACGGCGTTCTGTTCCGTGGTGGTGAAGAAGGTACGATTCGCAAAAATCTGATTGACCACAACAACATTGATGCAATCATCGGTCTGCCCGCCAATATTTTCTTCGGCACAGGCATTCCCACCATCATCATGGTGCTGCGGAAGAATAAAAAGGATTCGGACGTTCTGATTATTGATGCGTCTAAGGGCTTTGAGAAGGACGGCAAAAACAATAAGCTGCGTGCCTGCGACATCAAACGCATTGTGGATGCTTACAAGGAACGCCCGGAGAAAATCGAAAAGTTCGCACGCAGAGTATCCCGCGCAGAGATTATCCAGAATGATTACAACCTGAACATCCCCCGGTATGTGGATTCCTCGGAAAAGGCTGAGAGCTGGGATATTTACGCTTCGATGTTTGGCGGCATTCCCGAGGCCGAACTGCAAGACCTGTCTGCCTACTGGACAGCATTCCCGCACCTGAAAGCGGCTCTGTTCAGCCCGGACAACGAAGCCTATTGCCGTCTGAATGTGGCCAATTTGAAGAACGCTGTTCTGTCCCACCCGGATGTGGTGGCGTTCAAGACCGCTTTCCAGAATGCTTTCGGTGACTTTGATGCCTACTTGAAGTCCGCACTCATCGACGGCATGACGCAGCTGAATGCTGCCGGCGAGGAAGAACGCCTGAGCCGGGAGATCTTTGCCCGGCTGGCAGGAATTCCACTGGTTGACCGCTATGCAGCATACCAGCTTTTGGACGACGACTGGAAGAAAATTGCCATCGACCTTGAAATCATCCAGACCGAGGGTTTTGCCGCAACCAAGCAGGTAGACCCCAACATGGTGCTGAAAAAGGATGCCGAGGTACAGGACGGCTGGGTGGGTCATGTGCTGCCCTTTGAGCTGGTGCAGAGCGTTAAAATGCATGAGGAAGTGGCAGCACTGCGGGCAAAAGAGACTCGCTTTGCCGAAATTGCAGGCGAGTATGAAAGCTATCTGGACGAACTGAGCGAGGAGGACAAGGAACAGGATTTTGTCAACGATGGTGCCTTTGTTGCGGCTGAGGTCAAAAAGGCCATCAAGGCGCGGGAGGTAGAGCCAGCTACCTTGAGCATCCTGAAAGATGTGGACGCGCTGTTCGCCGAGGAAAAGACCCTGAAAAAGCAGGTCAAGGACGACAGTGCCGCCCTCCACCAGCGTACCAAAGGCGTGATTGAACGCCTGACCGATGAAGAAGTGCGTGACCTGCTGCATCGCAAGTGGATCCTGCCCCTGATGGAAAATCTGAACAGCCTGCCGGATGCCGTTCTGGACGATTTTGTGAAGCAGGTGGATGCCGTCTGCAAGAAATATGAAACCACCTTTGAGGACGTAGAGAGCCAGATTGCCGATACCGAGCACGAATTGCTGGGGCTGCTGGACGATTTGCAGGGAAATGAATTTGACATGAAGGGCATTGCAGAACTCAAAAAGTTGCTGGGAGGTGAATGATTATGCAGGATAACGAGAAGAAACCTGCCCTCCGGTTTAAGGGTTTTACTGACCCTTGGGAACAGCGTAAGTTAGGAGATTTATGTGTAGAATTCAGAAGCGGTGAGTTTATTAGTGCATCAGATATTACAGAGACTGGAGAATACCCTGTTTTTGGAGGAAACGGATTGCGCGGTTTTACAGATCGCTTTAACCATGATGGAGAATATACTTTGATTGGTCGTCAAGGGGCTCTTTGTGGGAACGTGAATTTTGCCGTAGGAAAATCATATTTCACTGAACACGCTATCGCTGTAAGAGCAGATAAAAAAAACCAAACTCGCTTTCTGTACTATCTGTTTTCAACGATGGATTTGGGGCAGTATTCTGGACAATCTGCTCAACCGGGATTGGCAGTTGGAAATCTTGTTGAGTTAAAAAGCACTTTGCCGGATAAACAAGAACAAGAGAAGATTTCCGGGGTTCTAACGGCATTAGATACCCTTATCACCCTTCATCAGCGTAAGTATGAGAAGCTAGTGAATATCAAAAAGTCCATGCTGGACAAGATGTTCCCAAAAAATGGGGCATCTGTACCGGAAATTCGCTTCAAGGGTTTTACTGACCCTTGGGAACAGCGTAAGTTCTCTGATATTACTTTTCCAGCAGGAGAAAAGAATCGAGACAATCTTCCGCTAGAAAGCTATTCTATAACAAACGAGCATGGATTTATCCCGCAAGATGAAAAATTTGAAAACGGCGGAACGATGAGAGAAGCCGACAAAAGGATGTATTATATCGTTTCTCCAAATTCTTTTGCGTACAATCCTGCAAGAATAAATGTTGGCTCTATTGGCTATCAGAATACCGGAAAAGATGTGATAGTAAGTTCACTTTATGAGGTTTTCAAAACATCGGATGATGTTGATGACCGTCTTTTGTGGCATTGGTTCAAATCGCCAGATTTTCAAAAGCTGATTTTCCAGTTGCAAGAAGGTGGCGTTCGCCTTTATTTCTATTATGACAAACTTTGCATGGGAACGGTTTCCCTTCCATCGCTTGAAGAGCAACGCAAGATAGGACAGTTCTTTGATAGCCTCGACACCCTTATCACCCTTCATCAACGTAAGTTGGAAAAGCTGCAAAACATCAAGAAATCCTGTCTTGAAAAGATGTTTGTATAAAAATAAGTGGTGCAATTTGCCCATAATCAGAAGATGGACGTATCGTCGTTTGTTGTTTGGCTAAGGAGCAACGCAATTTCTCTTGCCCGTTCAGAATATGCAAAACAGGCTGATGAATAAAAATCAAGGCAATGTCAAACGCTTGGAACTGCTGTGTTTTAAAGCTATCGGGAGTCAAAAACCAAAATTTGAGCCGAATACGCAAAACCGAAAGTGAAATTTTCAGCGAACATTCGGTAGGCGGTGGAAAATAGCTGCTGAAAGTGTGCATTTGCTCCTACTTGGGAACAGCGTAAGCTGGGTGAAATTGCAAAAGAGGTAGTCAGAAATGACCCTGCATCTGATGCACCAATTATGATGATAACGGCGGGCAACGGATTTATAGAGCAGTCTGATAGGTATGCCTTTAATAATGCCGGCGAGAGCCTAAAGAAGTATATTCTTTTGGAACGTGGCGAGCTGGCATATAACCACGGAGCATCCAAGTTGCGTCCGTATGGTTCCTGCTTTGCATTGACAACAGTTGAAAAAGCGCGTATTCCCTTTGTTTATCATTGCTTCTCAGTAGAGAAAAGCAATCCTGAATTTTTATCTATTGAGCTGAACGGTGCAAATGTTGAAAATCAATTGCGAAAAATAGTATCTTCTGGTGCTCGAATGGACGGACTTCTTAATATTGCTTACAGCGAGTATACAGAAGTGACCGTTCAGCTCCCCAAAAAAGAAGAGCAAGACTGGATCGCGAAATTTTTTAAGCATCTCGACACCCTTATCACCCTTCATCAGCGTAAGCTGGAAAAGCTTGTACAAATTAGAAAAGCCTTCGCAGAGAGGTGCTTTTTGCAAAGTCGAAAGGAGCTCGTTATGGCGTTTACAAAAGAAGCCGATTTTGAAGAGGCGGTGGTAAAACTCCTGATAGAACGCGGCTGGAAAGATGGTGTGCTGAAAAACTACACCGAACAGCAACTGATCCAGAACTGGGCGAACATCCTTTTTGAGAACAACCGCGGCATTGACCGGCTGAACGATTATCCGCTGACGGATGGCGAGATGCAGCAGATCATGGAACAGGTCATGAACGCGAAAACGCCGATGAAGCTGAATAAATTTATCAACGGCAAAAGTGTGCTTATCAAGCGTGACAATCCTGACGATAAGCTGAATTTCGGCAAAGAAGTGTCCCTGAAAATCTATGACCGACTGGAAATTGCAGCTGGACTCAGCCGCTACCAGATCGCAGAGCAGCCAAAGTTCCCCACCAAGTCCAAAATTTTGAATGACCGCCGCGGCGATTTGATGCTGCTCATCAATGGTATGCCGGTCATTCACATGGAACTGAAAAAGAGCGGTGTTTCCATCAAACAGGCTTGCAACCAGATTGAAAAATACGCGGCAGAGGGCATTTTTATGGGACTGTTCTCGCTGGTGCAGATTTTTGTGGCCATGAACCCGGAAGAAACGGTCTACTTTGCCAATCCCGGCCCGGAAGGACAATTCAACCCCAGCTACTATTTCCATTGGGCGGACTTCTACAACGAGCCGATGAACGACTGGAAAGACGTTACAACGGCACTTTTGTCTATCCCGATGGCGCATATGTTGGTGGGTTTTTATACCGTTGCCGATGGTTCCGATGGCATTTTGAAGGTGATGCGCAGCTATCAGTACTACGCTGCCAGCAAAATTTCGGATGCCGTTTCCAAGGCGAAATGGGAGAATGACCAGCAGCGCGGCGGCTACATCTGGCACACCACAGGTTCTGGCAAGACCATGACTTCTTTCAAGTCCGCTCAACTGATTGCATCTTCCAAGGATGCGGACAAAGTGATTTTTCTGATGGACCGAATCGAGTTGGGCACTCAGAGCCTGAAAGAATACCGCAACTTTGCAGGGGAAAACGAGGAGGTGCAGGCTACCGAGAACACGGATATTCTTGTGGACAAGCTGAAAAGCACTTCGCCGTCCGATACGCTGATCGTCACCTCCATCCAGAAGATGAGCAACATCAAGGATGATGCACAAAACAAGCTGAACCCCAACGACATTGCGCTGATCAACGCAAAGCGGTTGGTTTTTATCGTGGACGAGTGCCACCGCTCCACCTTTGGCGATATGATGCAGACCATCAAGCATACATTCCCGAAAGCACTGTTCTTTGGTTTTACCGGTACGCCGATCCAAGGCGAAAACCAGAAGAAAATGAGCACCACCGCCACCGTTTTCGGCAACGAACTGCATCGGTACAGCATTGCAGACGGCATCCGGGATCACAACGTGCTGGGCTTTGACCCATACAAGGTGCTGACCTTCAAGGACAGTGACTTGCGGAAAGCGGTCGCGCTGGAAAAAGCTAAGGCCACTTCTGTGGGCGAGGCTTTGGCAGACCTGCAGAAGAGCAAGGTGTTTTATAAGTATCTGAATCTGCCGATGGCAGGCGGAAAAGATGCGCTCGGTGAGGAGATAAAGGGCATCGAGGATTATATTCCCAACACCCAGTATGAGGGTGAAGAACACCAGAAAGCCGTGGTGGAGGACATTTGCGAGAACTGGCAGACCCAGAGCCGCAACAGCAAATTTCATGCCATTTTTGCAACCTCCAGCATCCCGGAAGCCATCCAATATTACAAGCGGTTCAGAGAAGCCGCACCATGGCTGAAAGTCACCGCACTATTTGACCCCAACATTGACAACAACGGCAAAGGCATCACCAAAGAAGAAGGGCTAAAAGAGATCGTAGAAGACTATAACGCCCGCTATGGACAGGACTTCAGCATTCCGACCTTTGCCAAGATGAAAAAGGACATTGCGGCACGGCTGGCGCACAAATTGCCCTACCAGCGCATCGAGCGCACCCCGGAAAAACAGCTTGATCTGCTGATCGTGGTGGATCAGATGCTGACAGGCTTTGACTCCAAGTGGATCAATACACTGTATCTGGATAAGGTGCTGCAATACGAAAATCTGATTCAGGCGTTCTCCCGCACCAACCGACTGTTTGGCGATGACAAACAGTTTGGCACCATCAAGTATTACCGCCGTCCGCACACGATGGAGAAAAACATCGCAGATGCGGTAAAAGAGTATTCCGGTGATAAACCGTTTGGCCTGTTTGTAGATAAACTGGACAAGAACGTGGAAAAACTGAATGCCCTCTATGCGGAGATCAAAGATCTGTTTGTGTCGGCGGGCATTGAAGAGTTTTCGCAGATCCCTGCGGATATGGCAGAGCGCAAAAAGTTTGCCGACCTGTTCCAGTCCTTCAACGAAAATCTGGAAGCAGCCAAGGTGCAGGGCTTCGAGTGGGATAAGCCCATTGTGATCGTCAACGAGGATACAGATGAGAAAACAGAACTTCATGCAGACTTTGACGAGAGAGCGTTCAAAGTTTTGGCACTCCGCTATAAAGAGCTGTTCACGCCGAATCCGGATGGCAGTGAAAATGACCCGGACGATGACGTTCCCTATGCGGTGAACAGCTATCTGACCACCATTGATACTGCTGACATCGACACGGATTACATGAACTCCCGCTTTGAAAAGTACCTGAAAATTTTCTATCAGGAGGGTGCAGAAGCAGAAGCCATCCATCAGGCCGAAACGGAGCTGCACAAGACCTTTGCCACCCTCTCGCAGGAAGAACAGAAATATGCGAATATTTTCCTGCACGACATTCAAAGCGGCGCAGTGGTTCCGCAGCCGGGAAAGACCTTGCGGGAGTACATTGCCGAGTACATCGCCCAAAAGCAGAACGACCAGATCCACAAAGTAGCTGAAGTTTTCGGCTTGGACGAAAAGAAGCTGCGGGCATTCATGCGTGCAAATATCACCGAAGCCAACATCAACGAGTTCGGACGTTTTGATGACTTGAAAGCCACTGTGGACAAGGCAAAAGCAAAGGCATATTTTGAGGCAATTGAGGAGACAAAACTCATTCCTCCCAAAGTGCCTGTCAAGTATGATAAACTCTTGCGCGAGTTCATCGTAAGTGGCGGATTTGACCTAAAAATGCCGAAAGAATCATAAAATGGGTGCAAAATCACCCTGCTGACCAAGAGCCGAGGCGCGTCCTCGGCTCTTTTTTCGCGCCAAAATCCCAAAACACACCTACTTGGGAACAGCGTAAGTTTGAAGAAATAGCGGTACGTTCCTCTGTTATGAGTGATAAAAAAGGACTTCCGCGTGTTGAATACGAGGACATTATTTCAGGTGCTGGCCGGCTTAATAAAGATATAAAATTAAAAGAAAGCGAAAAAGTGGGCATTGTATTTCATAAGGGAGATGTTCTTTACGGAAAACTTCGTCCGTATCTACAAAATTGGCTTTTAGCGTCATTTAATGGCCTTGCCGTAGGAGATTTTTGGGTTTTGCAACCTCAAAACACAGATAGCAGTTTTCTATACCGATTGGTACAGAGCCAGCAATTTGACGGGGTTGCTAATCAATCGACTGGAACAAAGATGCCAAGAGCGGATTGGAAACTTGTTTCAAAAACAAAATTTGCGATGCCGCATTCAGTAGATGAACAAGCTGCCATTGGCGCATACTTTGAGCATCTGGATACCCTTATCACCCTTCATCAGCGTAAGCTGGAAAAGCTTGTACAAATTAGAAAAGCCTTCGCAGAGAGGTGCTTTTTGCAAAGTCGAAAGGAGCTCGTTATGGCGTTTACAAAAGAAGCCGATTTTGAAGAGGCGGTGGTAAAACTCCTGATAGAACGCGGCTGGAAAGATGGTGTGCTGAAAAACTACACCGAACAGCAACTGATCCAGAACTGGGCGAACATCCTTTTTGAGAACAACCGCGGCATTGACCGGCTGAACGATTATCCGCTGACGGATGGCGAGATGCAGCAGATCATGGAACAGGTCATGAACGCGAAAACGCCGATGAAGCTGAATAAATTTATCAACGGCAAAAGTGTGCTTATCAAGCGTGACAATCCTGACGATAAGCTGAATTTCGGCAAAGAAGTGTCCCTGAAAATCTATGACCGACTGGAAATTGCAGCTGGACTCAGCCGCTACCAGATCGCAGAGCAGCCAAAGTTCCCCACCAAGTCCAAAATTTTGAATGACCGCCGCGGCGATTTGATGCTGCTCATCAATGGTATGCCGGTCATTCACATGGAACTGAAAAAGAGCGGTGTTTCCATCAAACAGGCTTGCAACCAGATTGAAAAATACGCGGCAGAGGGCATTTTTATGGGACTGTTCTCGCTGGTGCAGATTTTTGTGGCCATGAACCCGGAAGAAACGGTCTACTTTGCCAATCCCGGCCCGGAAGGACAATTCAACCCCAGCTACTATTTCCATTGGGCGGACTTCTACAACGAGCCGATGAACGACTGGAAAGACGTTACAACGGCACTTTTGTCTATCCCGATGGCGCATATGTTGGTGGGTTTTTATACCGTTGCCGATGGTTCCGATGGCATTTTGAAGGTGATGCGCAGCTATCAGTACTACGCTGCCAGCAAAATTTCGGATGCCGTTTCCAAGGCGAAATGGGAGAATGACCAGCAGCGCGGCGGCTACATCTGGCACACCACAGGTTCTGGCAAGACCATGACTTCTTTCAAGTCCGCTCAACTGATTGCATCTTCCAAGGATGCGGACAAAGTGATTTTTCTGATGGACCGAATCGAGTTGGGCACTCAGAGCCTGAAAGAATACCGCAACTTTGCAGGGGAAAACGAGGAGGTGCAGGCTACCGAGAACACGGATATTCTTGTGGACAAGCTGAAAAGCACTTCGCCGTCCGATACGCTGATCGTCACCTCCATCCAGAAGATGAGCAACATCAAGGATGATGCACAAAACAAGCTGAACCCCAACGACATTGCGCTGATCAACGCAAAGCGGTTGGTTTTTATCGTGGACGAGTGCCACCGCTCCACCTTTGGCGATATGATGCAGACCATCAAGCATACATTCCCGAAAGCACTGTTCTTTGGTTTTACCGGTACGCCGATCCAAGGCGAAAACCAGAAGAAAATGAGCACCACCGCCACCGTTTTCGGCAACGAACTGCATCGGTACAGCATTGCAGACGGCATCCGGGATCACAACGTGCTGGGCTTTGACCCATACAAGGTGCTGACCTTCAAGGACAGTGACTTGCGGAAAGCGGTCGCGCTGGAAAAAGCTAAGGCCACTTCTGTGGGCGAGGCTTTGGCAGACCTGCAGAAGAGCAAGGTGTTTTATAAGTATCTGAATCTGCCGATGGCAGGCGGAAAAGATGCGCTCGGTGAGGAGATAAAGGGCATCGAGGATTATATTCCCAACACCCAGTATGAGGGTGAAGAACACCAGAAAGCCGTGGTGGAGGACATTTGCGAGAACTGGCAGACCCAGAGCCGCAACAGCAAATTTCATGCCATTTTTGCAACCTCCAGCATCCCGGAAGCCATCCAATATTACAAGCGGTTCAGAGAAGCCGCACCATGGCTGAAAGTCACCGCACTATTTGACCCCAACATTGACAACAACGGCAAAGGCATCACCAAAGAAGAAGGGCTAAAAGAGATCGTAGAAGACTATAACGCCCGCTATGGACAGGACTTCAGCATTCCGACCTTTGCCAAGATGAAAAAGGACATTGCGGCACGGCTGGCGCACAAATTGCCCTACCAGCGCATCGAGCGCACCCCGGAAAAACAGCTTGATCTGCTGATCGTGGTGGATCAGATGCTGACAGGCTTTGACTCCAAGTGGATCAATACACTGTATCTGGATAAGGTGCTGCAATACGAAAATCTGATTCAGGCGTTCTCCCGCACCAACCGACTGTTTGGCGATGACAAACAGTTTGGCACCATCAAGTATTACCGCCGTCCGCACACGATGGAGAAAAACATCGCAGATGCGGTAAAAGAGTATTCCGGTGATAAACCGTTTGGCCTGTTTGTAGATAAACTGGACAAGAACGTGGAAAAACTGAATGCCCTCTATGCGGAGATCAAAGATCTGTTTGTGTCGGCGGGCATTGAAGAGTTTTCGCAGATCCCTGCGGATATGGCAGAGCGCAAAAAGTTTGCCGACCTGTTCCAGTCCTTCAACGAAAATCTGGAAGCAGCCAAGGTGCAGGGCTTCGAGTGGGATAAGCCCATTGTGATCGTCAACGAGGATACAGATGAGAAAACAGAACTTCATGCAGACTTTGACGAGAGAGCGTTCAAAGTTTTGGCACTCCGCTATAAAGAGCTGTTCACGCCGAATCCGGATGGCAGTGAAAATGACCCGGACGATGACGTTCCCTATGCGGTGAACAGCTATCTGACCACCATTGATACTGCTGACATCGACACGGATTACATGAACTCCCGCTTTGAAAAGTACCTGAAAATTTTCTATCAGGAGGGTGCAGAAGCAGAAGCCATCCATCAGGCCGAAACGGAGCTGCACAAGACCTTTGCCACCCTCTCGCAGGAAGAACAGAAATATGCGAATATTTTCCTGCACGACATTCAAAGCGGCGCAGTGGTTCCGCAGCCGGGAAAGACCTTGCGGGAGTACATTGCCGAGTACATCGCCCAAAAGCAGAACGACCAGATCCACAAAGTAGCTGAAGTTTTCGGCTTGGACGAAAAGAAGCTGCGGGCATTCATGCGTGCAAATATCACCGAAGCCAACATCAACGAGTTCGGACGTTTTGATGACTTGAAAGCCACTGTGGACAAGGCAAAAGCAAAGGCATATTTTGAGGCAATTGAGGAGACAAAACTCATTCCTCCCAAAGTGCCTGTCAAGTATGATAAACTCTTGCGCGAGTTCATCGTAAGTGGCGGATTTGACCTAAAAATGCCGAAAGAATCATAAAATGGGTGCAAAATCACCCTGCTGACCAAGAGCCGAGGCGCGTCCTCGGCTCTTTTTTCGCGCCAAAATCCCAAAACACACCTACTTGGGAACAGCGTAAGCTGGATGAAGCGTTTGATTTTACAGTTCCAAATAATACGCTTTCCCGTGCTGAACTAAACCAAGAAAGTGGTTCTGTTCGGAATGTCCACTATGGCGATGTCCTGATAAAATATGGCTCTGTGTTAGACGCTCAGAACGATGAACTTCCGTTTATAACCGGGAGAAACAAAGACGATTTCAAAGGTGCACTTCTGCAAAACGGAGATATCATCATTGCTGATACTGCTGAAGATGAAACGACCGGAAAAGTCTGTGAAATCGTCAATATTCAGGATAAAGATGTTGTGGCAGGACTTCATACGATGGTGTGTCGTCCCAAAAACAAAACAGCAGAAGGCTATTTCGGCTACTACATGAATTCAAGCTCCTATCATCACCAGCTTTTACCGTTGATGCAGGGCATTAAAGTTCTATCCCTTAGTAAAACCAATGTTCAAAAAACAACGGTGAAATACCCGAAAGATAAAGCAGAGCAACAAAAAATTGCAGATTGCCTTAGATGTATTGATACCCTTATCACCCTTCATCAGCGTGAGCATATAAAACCGATTTTGGAGGTAAAACGTGTTAAACGAAATGAATGAAAACAACCTGTTCTGCGATTATTATGAGCAGTGGGTTGCTGTATACAAAGAGGGTGCAGTTCGCCCGGTTACATTGGATAAGTACAAAATGACCCTTTCTTGGGTAAAAAAACTCGCTCCTACTTTGAAACTCTGTGAGGTTTCCAGAGTGACCTATCAGCAGCTTTTGAACGATTATGCCGTAGGCCACGAGCGTCAGACCACGATGGACTTCCACCATCAGCTGAAAGGGGCTATCATGGATGCCGTGGATGATGGACTGATTGTGAAAGATCCGACCCGAAAAGCGATCATCAAAGGCAAGCCCCCGGTTCCTAAAAAGGTGAAGTATCTGAACCAGTTTGAACTGCATCTTTTACTGAGCGACTTGGATCTACAGGGAAAACTCAACTGGGACTGGATGATTTTGCTGATTGCCAAAACCGGCATCCGCTTTTCCGAAGCTTTGGCGATCACTCCTGCGGATTTTGACTTTTCGCACCAGATGCTTTCCATCAATAAAACATGGGATTATAAGGGGAACGGCGGATTTCTGCCGACAAAAAATAAATCGTCTGTCCGCAAAATTCAGATTGACTGGCAGACGGTGATCCAGTTCGCAGCACTGGTAAAGGACGTTCCTGAAGATAAGCCGATTTTCGTGTTCAAGGAACACGCCTACAATTCCACCGTCAACGATGTTCTGGAACGGCACTGCAACCGGGCCAAGATCCCGGTTATCTCGGTACATGGTCTGCGGCATACCCACGCTTCGGTGCTTCTGTTTGCAGGTGTATCTATTGCAAGCGTGGCAAGGCGGCTGGGGCATTCCAGCATGACAACAACGCAGAAAACCTACCTGCACATCATTCAGGAACTGGAAAATCAGGATATTGACCTTGTAATGCGGTCACTCTCTGGATTAAGCTGATAAAATAATCAACCATCGCTCGCGCTGGTGAAGGATGATAAGAGAAAAGCCAAACCTCAAGCTGTACAGGATGTACGGTGAGGTTTGGCTTTTTGGTATCAGCTGCTCTTTTGATTTTCGTTCATGATTTTTCTGGCTCGTCCGCGTGTGGTGTCCTCAAAGGTTTCATCCTCGCTGAATCGCAGCCAATAGGGGTCTTCCA
>OHIM01000743.1_pt1 | contig 16730 bp, 8 predicted proteins | sample 1568271 | NCBI WGS metagenome assembly OHIM01 (sample SAMEA3879580, study PRJEB24766) | human gut metagenome | biome: human-associated habitat; feature: feces | place: USA | collected 1985/1987
CAGCGATGCCGTCAGCATGGAGCAGCTGCGCGCCGACGTGATGGAGAAGGTCATCAAGGCCACCATCCCCGCCGAGCTGCTGGACGAGAACACCAAGTATTATATCAACCCCACCGGTCGCTTCGTCGTGGGCGGCCCTCAGGGCGATACCGGTCTGACCGGCCGTAAGATCATCGTCGATACCTACGGCGGCTACGCACGCCACGGCGGCGGTGCTTTCTCCGGCAAGGACCCCAGCAAGGTGGACCGCAGCGCAGCCTACGCTACCCGCTGGGTGGCCAAGAACATCGTGGCTGCGGGTCTGGCAAAGCAGTGCGAGGTACAGGTGGCCTACGCCATCGGCGTGGCAAAGCCTGTGTCCATCATGGTGGATACCTTCGGCACCGGCACTGTGGCAGACGAGAAGATCGAGCAGGCTGTGGAGAAGGTCTTCGACCTGACCCCCGCCGCCATCATCCGTGACCTCGACCTGCGCAAGCCCATCTACCGCCAGCTGGCCGCCTATGGCCACATGGGCCGCGAGGATCTGGGCGTGAAGTGGGAGAACACTGACCGCGTGGATGCCCTGAAGGCTGCCGTGGCTGCCCTGTAAAAAGCGTTTTACCCTGATAGAAGGTAAGTGAAGAGAGACCGCTGCACCCGACCGTGCAGCGGCTCTTTTGCGTCACAGGGAAAAGAAAATGGTACGGTAAAAAGTATTACTTTTTCTCAAAAATCAGATAAACTTTGCGAAACGGTAAAGATTTGGTCGCGTTTTTGTAAGAAACTCACATTCTCTTGAAGGAAAAGGAAAAACAGCTGTGCAAGGCGCAGAAAATCGATACATGAAACAAATTGATATGGAACAATCGACAAAATGTGATAAAATAAAACTAGATATGCGCACTTGTGTGCATGGTACGGATGGTAAACAGCAATAAGGAGTTATGTGACTATGTCTATTGAAATTTCCCCTAAGTCCTTCTTTGAGCAGCCCAGTGTGGCGGATATGCGGCTGATCGCCTGCCCCGGTGCAGAGGAGCTGACCGGCCTGATCGACAAGCACCTTGTCCGTTGGGCAAAGGCTGCCGGAATTGAAAAAGACACCTTCATTATTTCCTGCGACTGCCCCCGCTTCCAGAGCGGCGACGCCAAGGGTCTGGTCAAGGAGTCTGTCCGCGGCGACGATATCTTTATCGTGGTGGACCCGGGCAATTACAGCGTCACCTACAAGCTGTTCAACTACGAGAACCACATGTCCCCGGACGACCACTTTGCAAACCTGAAGCGCCTGATCCAGGCAGTGGCCGGCAAGGCACACCGTGTGTCTGTCATCATGCCCAGCCTGTACGGCGGCCGTCAGCACCGCCGCGTGGTGCGCGAGAGCCTGGACTGCGCTGTGGCTCTGCAGGAGCTGCAGACCATGGGCGTGCGCAACATCATCACCTTTGACGCACACGACCCCCGCGTGCAGAACGCAGTGCCCCTGATGAGCTTTGATAACGCCATGCCCACCTATCAGGTGCTCAAGAGCCTGCTGAAGAAGGACCCCACCCTGTCCTTCGATAAGGAAAAGTTCACCGTGGTCAGCCCGGACGAGGGCGCGATGAACCGCAACATGTACTTCTCCAGCGTGCTGGGCTGCAACCTGGGCATGTTCTACAAGCGCCGCGATTACACCCGCATCGTCAACGGCCGCAACCCCATCGTGGCTCACGAGTACCTGGGCGAGAGCGTGGAAGGCAAGACCGTCTTTATCGCCGATGACATCATTGCTTCCGGCGAGAGCATGCTGGAGGTTGCCAGCAACCTGAAGGAGCGCGGCGCTGCCAACATCATCGCCAACGCCACCTTCCCCCTGTTCACCAGCGGTCTGGAGAAGTTCGACAAGGCTGTGGCAGACGGCACCCTGACCTACGTTGTGGGCACCAACCTGACCTACCGCACGCCGGAGCTGCTGACCCGCGACTGGTATGTGGACGTGGACGTTTCCAAGTACGCTGCCTACTTTGTGGTGGCACTGAACCACGATATGTCCGTTTCCAGCATCATCGACCCCCTGAAGAAGATCGAGAACCTGCTGGCAAACCGCAAGTAAGAAGCTGTTCCAAAGCCCCTGCACCCTGCGTGCAGGGGCTTTTTGAATTTTCATAGAGAAAAGGAAGTGTATCATTAGAAACAGCAGTGGTATAGGGGACTTTCGCTGATCAGCACTTTTTACAAAAAATGATATACTAATATATTAATTGAAACAAAAAACACTAAATACTATTTACAAATTGTGATATAAATGGTATTCTTTGTACAATGTTGAAGCAGGAAGGCACCTGCCGTGAGAAAAAATCGGAGAAAAAGCAAGAGAGTCCGGCCTTCAAAGCCGGGCATAACAAAGTGCGCAGGCACTTACAAAAAGGAGAAAACACTATGAAACGCCGCGATTTTATGAAGCTTTCCGCCGCTACCGCGCTGGGTGCTACCGTAGCCGCTATGGCACCCTCGGCTCTGGCTGCGACAGAGCTGGACCAGACCAACGGAGATCTGCACACTACCGTAGATCGCAAGACCGCAGCTATGGGTCTGGGCGATGGCAAGACCTTTGCTTATGACCCGGAAAACCCGTACCTGAACGTGAATGTGGGTCTGTTTCATGATGCGCAGGTAATGGTGGGCGGTCAGAATGTTGGTGCTGCTACCTATTACCTGCCCGACGGCATGGATCCCTGGGCGCCGGCAGTTATCGTGCTGACCCCGGACAACACCACCGCAAGGGCGTTCTCCGGCTCGGTCACAGGTCGTATGTGGCGCACGGTGGCGTGCAAAAATAAGATCGCCGTTGTATTTTTCGGTCCTGAAAACGGCGGCAGCTGGAACCTTTCCCTGAGCTCTGCCGGTCGTGATGACGCAGCAGCGCTGGATGCATTGTATCAGCTCATGCGCAAAAAGGGCGTTAAGCTGTCCGGCGCATTCTCCATGGACAAGTCCCACACTGCACTGGTGGGCTACAAGGAGGGCGGCGCAGCCGCTCTGCTGTTCGGCGCTCGCTGGGCAAGCGATTTCAGCTCCATCTGCGCCGTGGATGCCGTTGAGGTCCCGGCAGCTTCTCTGGAGGCAGTGGGCGGCGAGTATGTGCTGCCCTTCCCCGGCGACTCCACCCGTGGCGTGCAGGAGGAAGCCATTGCGGCAAAGACAGTGGATACTCCCGTTTGGTTCGTCCGCTCCAAGGCGGATACTGCCAATAAGGCAGCGCTGGATTTCTACCTGAACGCCAATCAGGCCGTGTCAAAGGGGAACGGCGTGTATGTCAGCAGCCGTACAGGCTCTGCCGCCGAGGTGTGGGTCACCGAAAAAGCACAGTGTCCGGCAGCCATCTGGGAAAAGTTCTCCGGTCAGTTCAAGCGCTTTATGGCACTGCAGCTGCCGGGTCGCGTAGCAAAGGCAGAGGACTTTACCCGTCGGGGCTTTGATATCCATGAGGAGTGGGTCAACGGCGAGCTGCGCCGCTGGATGGTCTATGTGCCGTCCACCTATACCGGCAGCAAAAAGGTGCCGCTGGTGCTGGTGATGCACGGCTACACCGCCTCCATGTACGCCATTGCCGAAGAGTCCCGCTGGTACGATGTGGCAGAGCAGAACGGCTTTATCGTGGTGTTTGCGCAGGGCCTGGTACGTCCCGCAGACCTGATGGGCAACATTCCCACCGCCATGTGGCTGGCAGGTCCCTTTGCCGCACTGGCTGGTAAGGATACCGACCCCAGCGTGGATTTGGAATTCATCAACAGTCTGCTGGACCGCATGGAGCGGGATTACAGCATCGACACCACCCGCGTGTATGCTACCGGTCACTCCAACGGCAGCCTGATGACTTGGGCTACCGCCTGCCGCTACGCAAGCCGCTTTGCCGCCATTGCACCCGTCGGCTATATGTTTGCCCCACTGCCGGAGCTTGACCCCGCTGTTCTGCTGCCGACATGGGCTTTCCTGGGCGAGTACGACTCGGCAGGTGTGGCAGAGCTGGTGGAGGATAACGGGACGGTGAAGGCGCTGCAGGGCTGGAACGCCCACAACGCCACCAACGAGGCAGCTGTTGCAGAAAGCACCTCCTACGATGGCGCTTTTGTGACCAAGAGCTTTATGGGGGGCAACGCTCCGCTGGTGCAGTACACCGTGGTCAAGGATACCCCTCACGTTTACCTGCAGGAGGAGAGCGTTGCCATCTGGAATGAGTTCTTCTCCCGTTACAGCCGCGGTGCGGACGGCACCCTGTACTATCAGGGCAATGCCGTGACCGCCGGTAAGCATCAGCCCAGCGCAGACTGGTACGCTGCAAAATAAGCTGATAATGCCCGCCGCGCGGCGGTACAGAAGCTTTATGTCTCGGGACACCGGAACGTCTGCGGACGCTCCGGTGTCCCTTTTTATGTTTTGCGGCGGCTTGTGTTAAGTTTTTGAAAATTCGTGCCGGGGGCTTTGCAAATCCCGGTGGATTTATGCTATATTTAAGTTGAAATACTTTGCATTCTGACAGAAAGGAAAAACGCCATGGAGCATTTTGTGGAGTTTGAAGATGTCTGTAAATATTACCAGACCGGCAGTGTGAAGATCGCTGCCGCAGACCACCTGAATTTCTATGTGGACAAGGGCGAGTTCTGCATCATCGTGGGGCCCTCCGGTGCGGGCAAGACCACCCTGCTGAACATTCTGGGCGGCATGGACAACTGCGACGAGGGCAACGTCTGGCTGGACGGCCGCAACGTGAGCCGCTTTTCCGCCCGGGAGCTGACCACCTACCGCCGGTACGACGTGGGCTTTGTGTTCCAGTTCTACAACTTGGTGCAGAACCTGACCGCGCTGGAAAACGTGGAGCTTGCCAGTGAGATCTGCCGCGACCCGCTGGACCCCGCCGAGACCTTGCGCAGCGTGGGGCTGGGCGAGCGGCTGAACAACTTCCCGGCGCAGCTTTCCGGCGGCGAGCAGCAGCGGGTGTCCATTGCCCGGGCATTGGCCAAGAACCCCAAGCTCCTGCTCTGCGATGAGCCCACCGGTGCGCTGGACTACCGCACCGGCAAACAGGTGCTGGGCCTTTTGCAGGATACCTGCCGCAAGACCGGACGCACCGTCATTGTTATTACCCACAACACGGCACTGACCGGTATGGCCGACCGCATCATTCAGGTGCGCAGCGGCCGCATCGTGTCCAATCAGGTCAACGAGCACCCGGTGCCGGTGGAACAGATCGAGTGGTGAGTACTGTGCAGAAAAGTTACCGCAAAAATATCCTGCGCGAGATGAAAAGCAGTATCAGCCGGGTGGTGTCCCTGTTTGGCATCGTGGCGCTGGGGGTGATGATGCTCACCGGCCTGATGTGCATTGCCCCCGATATGCGCACCGCTGCCCAGAAGTACTATGTGCAGCAGAATGTGTTCGACCTGCGGGTGTTGTCCACCCTTGGCCTCAGTCAGGGTGATATCAGCGCGATTGCCGCTGTGGACGGGGTAGATGCCGTGCAGGCGGTGAAGTATCAGGACGTGGAAGGCCACTGGACAGGGAACGAGCAGACCACGGTGGCGCGGCTGTATCAGCTGCCTGCCGACCCGCAGGCTGATACGCCGGAGAACATGAACCGTCCGGTGCTGCTGTCTGGCCGGATGCCGGAAGCTGCCGGGGAGTGCGTGGTGCATGTGATGGGCCACGGCAGCCCGGTGGAGCTGGGCACCCAGCTGACCCTGCCGGAAGAGACCGAGGGGGTCAGCGGGCAGGTGTTCACGGTGGTGGGCACGGTGCAGGACCCGCTGCATTTTTCCTCCGATTCCGAGAGCAGCACCGTGGGCGATGGCCAGCTGGACTGCATCCTGTTTGTGCCGGAGGGCACTTTGACCGCAGATTATTATACGGTGTGCTATATCAAGGCAGAAAACGCCGGATTGTATGATAATTATTCCGATGAATATCAGGCCGCAGTGGATGCCGTAGCGGAAAAGCTCAAGGCCATCCAGAGCGTGCAGTGCACCGCCCGGCGGGAAGAGCTGATGGACACCGCCAACGACAAGCTGACCGAAGCGCGCACGGAGTACGACAGCCAGAAGGCCGAAGCGGAGCGTCAGTTTGCCGAGGCGGAGGCAAAGCTTGCGGACGCACAGGCACAGCTGGATGCCGCCAAGGCGCAGCTGGAAGCCGGGGAAAAGGAGCTTGCCGCCCAGAAGACTGCCCTGCCGGACACCATGCAGAGTGGTGCCGACAAGCTGGTGAGCAGCGAGGAGCAAGTACTGGAATTTGAGGAACAGTTACAGCAAATCGAGATGCTGGTCAACCTGAAAAAGGTGGCAGACCCCCTGCTGACCTACGCGGAAACCGCCCTGCGCAACGCCGAAAAGGCGCTGGACGAAGCCGAGCCGGAGGACGAAGACTACATTGAACTGCGGGATGCGCTGGCCAAGGCGCAGGCCGCTTACGACAATATCTATAACCAGCTGCAGGGCTATCAGCAGCAGCTGGACGCGGGCAAGCGGCAGATGTACAAGCAGGGGCTGATCTCCTCGCCGAACCTCTCCAACGACCAGCTGGTGACCGAGGCCAAGGCTGCGCTGCGCAAGATGAAATTGCAGCTTTTGCAGGGGCAGTTGCAGCTGACCACCGGCACAGCCAGCGCCTACACCCAGTTCGATGCCGCACAAAAGCAGCTGGAAGAGGGCTGGGCAGAATATCACGACGGACAGGCCCAGCTGGAAGAATCCCGCACCGAGTACGAGAGCCGGAAAGCCGAGGCAGAGCAGAAGCTGGCGGACGGCCTTGCCCAGCTGAACGATGCCGAGGAGCAGGTGAGCCAGATCAAAAAGGGCGAGTGGTATGTGCTGGACCGCACCTCCACCATGAGCTGCGTCACCTTTGCCCAGTACGCCGACCGCATGGACGCCATTGCCCGGGTGTTCCCGGTGTTCTTCTTCCTTGTGGCGGCGCTGGTGGCTACCACCACCATGACCCGCATGGTGGACGAGAACCGCCTGCAGATGGGCACCTTAAAGGCGCTGGGCTACTCCAATTTCAGCATCGCGGGCAAGTACCTGTTCTACGCGATGCTGGCCACCATTCTGGGCAGCATCGTCGGCATGGTGGTGGGCTTTGTGGTGTTCCCTATCATTATCTGGAACGCCTATCAGCTGGTGTTCAGCCTGCCCACCTTCACCCTGCACTTCTACCCGGGCATGGCAGCCGCCAGCGTGGGCATCAGCGCCGCCGTTATCGGCTTTGCCACATGGTACGCCTGCCGTTCCAGTCTGGCCGAAAAGACCGCAGCTTTGCTGCTGCCCCGGGCTCCCGTGGCGGGCAAGCGCATCCTGATGGAGCGCATCACCCCGCTGTGGTCCCGGATGTCCTTCTCCCAAAAGACCACCGCCCGCAACCTGTTCCGGTATAAAAAGCGGTTCTTCATGACCGTGCTGGGCGTGGCGGGCTGCACCGCGCTGCTGCTTATCGGCTTCGGCATACAGGATTCCCTGCTGCCCATCGTCACAAAGCAGTCTACCGAGCTGACCCACAACGATATGTCCATCACCCTCAGCGACCCCAAAGCCCTGACCATGGAGCAGGGGCTGGCAGAGGAGCTGGACAGCAACAGCGCCGTGCAGAACTGGGGCGCGGTGTATACCAAATCCACTACCATCTACAATGCCGCAGGCGAGAGCGCCAGCGTGAGCATCGTGGCGGCGGCAAAGGACAGCGACCTGACCCGGTATGTTACCTTCCGCACCCGCAAGGGACACAAGGCCATCAGCTTTGACAGCAGCAGCGCCATCCTGACCGAAAAGACCGCCGAGAATCTGGGGCTGCACACCGGCGATACCTTCTGGGTGGAAAATGCCGAGGGCACCCGGGTGGAGCTGACCCTGACCGGCATCACGGAAAACTATATGTTCACCCGGCTGTACCTCCCACGCGCACAGCTGGAAAGCCTGCTGGGCACGGAGGATATCCCGTGGAACACGGTCTACGGGCAGACCACCTGCACCGATGCTGCCGGGTACAACGCCCTGCGCACCGACCTGCTGGACTGCAACTATGTCAGCGGCATCAGCTTTACCGAGGACACCACCGAACTGTTCGATAACCTCATCGTCAGTCTGGGCTATGTGGTGGTGCTGATCATCATCTGCGCGGCGGCGCTGGCGGCTGTGGTGTTGTATAACCTCATCAGCGTCAACCTTGGAGAGCGCAAAAAGGAGCTGGCGACCATTAAGGTGCTGGGCTTCTACGATCAGGAGGTGTACCGCTACATCTTCCGCGAGATCGAGCTGCTGGCGCTTATCGGCTCCGGCGTGGGTCTGGCACTGGGGGTGCCGCTGCACAAGTTCATTGTGTTGACCGTGGAGATGGATCAGCTCATGTTCATCCGCACCATCGCCCTCCGCAGCTACCTGCTGGCGGTGGCGCTGACCATGGTGTTTACCGTGGTGGTCTGCTTTGTCATGCGGCGGCACGTCCGACGCATCAGCATGGTGGAAAGCATGAAGGCTCCGGAGTAATTACAAAGCAAAACCATAAAAAGCACCCCCTGCAGTCTGTACGGGCAGACCGCAGGGGGTGCTTGGCTTTTTATACGCTCAGGGAATCAGAGGAACACATACTTGAGGATGAACAGCACGGTGAGCACATACATCAGCGGGCTGATCTTCTTCTCCTTGGCCTTGCCGGTGATTACATTGATGATGGTCCAGGAGATGATGCCGATGGCGATACCCTCGGAGATGCTGTAAGCGGTGGGCATAGCCAGAATGGTCAGGAAGGCGGGGATGCCCTCGCTGGGATCATTGAAGTCGATCTTGATGGCAGAACCCATCATGTAGAAGCCCACGATGATCAGAGCCGGAGCGGTAGCAAAGCTGGGGATGGTGAGGAACAGCGGGCTGAAGATGGTAGCCAGCAGGAACAGCACGCCGGTGGTCATAGCGGTCAGACCGGTGCGGCCGCCCTCGGTAACGCCGGAGGCGCTCTCCACGAAGGTGGTGGTGGTGGAAGTACCCAGCACAGCGCCCACGCAGGTGCCGATGGAGTCTGCCATCAGTGCGCCCTTGATGTTGGGCAGACGGCCGTCCTCGTCCAGCATATCAGCCTTGGAGGCCACGCCGATCAGGGTGCCCAGCGTGTCGAACAGGTCCACGAAGAGGAAGGAGAACATCACGGCGAAGAAGTTCAGCAGGCCGACACCGGAGAAGTCGGTCTTGAACACCTGACCAAAGGTCTCGCCCAATGCGGAGAAGTCAAAGCTGACAAAGGCGGTGGGGATCACGGAGTACATGCCGGCATCCACATCGGGGACGTAGATACCGGTCAGCTCGCACACGATGCCCAGCAGCCAAGTGATCAGGATGCCGTACAGGATGCCGCCCTTGACCCTTTTGACCAGCAGAATGGCGGTGATGACCACACCCAGCAGAGCAAGGATGGCGCCCACGCCCACGCTGTGGAAGGTTGCGCCCTTGAAGTGCTGGTAGGTGACCAGCGTGGAATCGCTGTTGACGATCAGCTTGGCGTTCTGCAGGCCGACAAAGGCCACGAACAGGCCAATGCCCACGCTGACGGCGCTCTTCAGGGTCATGGGAATGGCGTTGAAGATGCCCTCGCGCACATTGGTCAGGGACAGTGCAATGAAGATGACGCCCTCAACAAAGACGGCCATCAGAGCCAGCTGCCAGCTGTAACCCATGGTCAGCACGACCGTGTAGGCAAAGTAGGCGTTCAGGCCCATGCCGGGAGCCAGTGCAAAGGGGTAGTTGGCCAGCACAGCCATCAGTGCGGTGGCAATAAAGGATGCCAGCGCAGTGGCGATCAGCACAGCCTTGGAATCCATGCCCGCTGCGGACAGGATGTTGGGGTTGACGGCAAGGATGTAAGCCATGGTCATGAAGGTGGTGATACCGGCCATGATCTCGGTCTTTACATCGGTGTGGTTTTCTTTCAGGTGAAAGAACTTTTCTAACATGAGAAACCTCCTGCTTCCAATAAAACACTCCGCCGGTTGCGGACGGCGGAGAAAGAACAGCTCCCATTCTATCAGCTGAAAACGTTTTTGTCCACACCAGAAACACACAAATTTCGCAATTTGTTCAAATTTTCTTAAATAAGTATGACTTATCTTACAAAAAATCTAGCATATTTTAGTAATTTGGACGGAATGCAGGCGATATGTGCAGAAAAAATGTGTGAGGGAAAAAAGTAGTTCCGAAACACCCGTAGGGTGTTTCGGAACTACAAATAAAATATTTTTTACAAATTACCGGCGCTTACAGCGTCTCTACCCGGTCAAACAGATCCTTGGCGGCTTCCACGGCGTCCTTGCTGCCAAAGGCTACCCGCACGCCGCCGGACAGCACATCAGACAGGGCGGCGGCCTGTGCTTTGAGCAGGGCGGCGTCCACGCTGCACAGCGCCTTGCGGTCGGCGGCGCGCATCTCGTCCGTGATGTCGCAGAAGTACCGGTGATCCAGCTCCCGGGCGGCGGCACGCGCCTTGCGGGGCGTGTCCAGCTTGGCGGCGGTGCCCACGATGAACTCGTCCAGATCCCGGGCGGTGTAGTCCCGGGCGGCAAGGGCGGCAGGGGCGTCTGCAAAGGTATCGTAGCTTTCCCGCAGGTGGGGGTCCCGGTAGGTGTACAAAAACTCGATGCCGTCGGCACAGAGCATTCCGGTGCCGTAGGCACCGCCCACCTCCCGGATGGCGTGCCACAGGTATTCGTAGCTCATCACCCGCGCCAGCACCCGGCGGCGGCTGTCCAGGGGCATGGGCCAAGCCAACACATCGTAGTTCACGCCGCCGTCAATGATAAAGGCTTCGTTCACCGGGGGCGTCAGGGGCTGGGTGTAGGGCTGCGCCGGGGTACGCCGGGCGGCGGCAAAGCGGCTTTCCGGCAGCAGGGTGCGCAGCTTTTCCAGTGCGTCCTCAGAGCCATGCAGGCTGACGGTCAGGGCGGCAGTTTGCAGCACCCGGCTGCGCACAGCGTCCAGCTTTGCGCCCAGTGCGGACCAGTCGGCCTTTTCCAGCAGACTGCACAGGAAGTGGTAATAACTCACGCCGGTGCAGGCTTCGTCCGCAGCGCCCTCTACATAATAATGGGCGCGGGCGCGGGTGGAGGCAAACTCGTTGCCCTGCTGGATAAACAGCTGTTCCATGCGCAGCTTCAGCTGGCTGACCACCCGTGCGTAAGCCGCCTCGGCGGCAGCGCCGGTAAGGACGGTATCGTACAGCCACTCGCCGCCGATCTCCACCGCCTTTTCCAGGCTGCGCTCCAGCAGGCTTAGGCAGAGGGTGAGTTTCGCGTGGCAAGGAGCGCCCTCCTGCCGTCCGGTCCAGAGATCCAGCTGGGCGCGGCTGTCGCCCAGCCATGTGCTGCGCAGGGTGTTCAGCTGCTGGGCGGTATGGGCGGGGGTGTCCAGCTCGTCCAGCACATCGATGAGCAGATTCAGGTATTGCAGCTCCTCCGGGGTGACAGTGCCAAGATCATAGTAGAAATTCAGGTACAGGCTGCCGGCAGAGGGGTGGCGCAGCAGGGTGGCACCGGCCAGCTGCTCGGTGCTGCCCTGCGGGGTGGCATCGCCTGCGCCAAGGTCGGCGGCGGTGAGGGGATGCTCCAGCACCAGCTTGCCGTCGGTGCGCACCGGGGCGGCGGCATCCTCGGCTTTGGGCGTGGTGGGAATTTGCACCACCTGCACCGGGGCGGGGGCAAACAGCTCCCGCAGCAGGGTGTCGAACCATCCCTCTTCCAACTTGCTGCGCAGGGCGGCGAAAAGCTTGTCCGTGTGCAGCAGCAGGGCGGCATCGCCGGTGTGCAGCCAGCCGGTGGCGGCGTTGATGGCGTCCAGTACGCCGTCCGGCAGACTGCCCGGGCGCTCCAGCGAGGCAAACTCGGCCTCGTTCAAAGCGGCCAGCAGCAGGTCGTGAGGAATGCCGGTCTTTAGCAGCTCGTCCACGGCCTTGCGCACAGCGGGGGCAAACTTGCGGGCAGAATCCACCGTAGCGCCGCGCAGCAGCAGCTCCAAGGTGGGCTGCAGGGTGCTGTCGTCAAAGCCGATGTCGATATCTGCGCCCAGCTGCTCGGCCAGCAGCGCGGCCTTGAGGGGAGAACTGTTGGTGCTCAGCAGTGCACCCAGCAAAATCTCCACACCCAGCTGCCGCTCACGGTCGGCAAATGCGCCGGTGTACCATGCCAGTGCGCACTGCACCTCGTCCGGCTTGGGTTGGTCGGTGTAGTAGGGCAGCTCCACGAATGCGCCGGGCTGTTCGTCCTGCATGGTCAGGCGGGGACGGGCAGCGGCCTTGGGCATCTTGGACAGGTAGTCCTTATCCAGCCGTGCCAGCTTATCGGCCATGTCCATCTTGCCGTACAGGGTGATGCAGCAGTTGTCGGCGCTGTAATGGCGGCGGTACACCCGCTGGTATTTTTCATAGGTCAGGGCCGGGATGGAGGCCGGGTCGCCGCCGGACACAAAGCCGTAAGCGGTATCCGGGAACATCGCCCGTTGCAGGGCGTTTTGCAGCTGAGCATCCGGGGAGGCCAGCGCACCCTGCATTTCATTGTAGACCACACCGCTGACCGTGCCGTCTGCATCCCGGTGCCAGCCCTCCTGCTCGAACACCGCAGAGTCCACCATAGCCAGTGGGCAGAACACCGCGTTCAGGTAAACGTCCATCAGGTTGCAGAAATCGGTCTCGTTGGGGGTGGCAAAGGGGTAGACCGTCTTGTCCGGGAAGGTCATTGCATTGAGGAAGGAAGCCATGCTGCTTTTAAGCAGCTGCACGAAGGGGGAGCTGACCGGGTATTTTTCGCTGCCCGCCAACACAGAGTGCTCCAGAATGTGGAACACGCCGGTGTCATCGGAGGGGAAGGTGCCGAAGCCGATGCCAAAGGCCTTATTGACGTCCTCGTTCTCCACCAGCAGCACGGCTGCGCCGCTGACGTCATGGGTGAGCAGGGTCAAAGTACCGTGCTGCTCGGGGCAGTCCTCGGTGCGCAGGACGGTATAACCGGGATAGTGTGCCATTTTTATTCTCCTTTACGGGATGTTTTTCACAGAGGATACACCTGCGGCTCAGCCGCCGAACAGGCCGAAAAAGCTGGTGTGGGTCACGCCCAGCACAAGAAAAAGAGCAATCAGGGCGAACAGCACGCCGATGATGATGTCCATCTGGTGCACCGTGAGCGGAAATTTATCGTAAAGCTTTTCCTTGGGGGTTACAAAATCCTTGTTGCCGTTGTCCAGCAGGCGCTTTTTGCCCTGCTCAAAATCGGCCTTCTGCGCCTGCAATTCAGCCTGCTGGCGGGCAAGTTCTGCCTCGCGGGCGGCCAGTGCGGCCTCGCGGCGTTCAAGCTCGGTCTGGGTATCCGGGGTGAGCTGTGCCATGGAAAGTCCCTCCTGTAAGCATAAGATGTTTTCCTTATGATACCACAAAAATGTGGACAAAAAAAGCACCCGCAGTGCAAAGACTGCGGGTGCAAAGGGGGATGATGAGGAGATTACTTCTTAGCCAGATACTTGCGGATATCAATGGCGACAGCCACGATAATGACAAGGCCCTGAACGATGTAGGTGTAGGAGGAGTTGACGTTCATGAACTGCAGAGCGACCTTCATCAGCTCAAAGACCAGAACGCCGACCAGAACGCCGGGCACGGTGCCGACGCCGCCGGTGGTGGAAACACCGCCGATGGTGCAGGCTGCGATGGCGTCCAGCTCATAGCCCTGTGCGGTGTTGACGGATGCGCCGCCGGACTTTGCAGCCAGCAGGCAGCCGGCCAGACCGAACATGCAGGAAGCCAGAATGTAGATGCGGATCTTGGTAGCGTTGACGTTGACACCGGCCACCTCGGCAGCAGCTTCGTTGCCGCCGATGGCGTACATATACTTGCCGTGACGGGTCTTGTTGTACAGGAACCAGAAGCAGACAGCCACGATCAGGGCGAACCAGATCAGCACGGGAATGGCAAGGAAGGTATCCTTTGCCAGTGCGGTGAAGTTGGAGTTCAGAGAGCCGATGGGGGTACCGCCGGTGTACACAAGGCAGATACCGTAGACCACCTGCTGCATACCCAAGGTAGCAATGAAGGGCTGCACCTTCAGGTAGCTGACCACCAGACCGTTGCACAGACCCACGATGGCGCAGATGGCAATGACCAGAATGAACACCACGGGGGTGGACAGGGTGGGCATATTGGGGTAGAACTTGCCGGAAGCGCCTTCGGTCTGCGCAAAAATGCAGGCCAGACATGCGGCAAAACCAGCCAGACGGCCAGCGGACAGGTCGTTACCGGTGGTGATCAGGCAGCCGGAAATGCCCAGCGCAATGATGTAGCGGATGGACACGTTCTTGAACAGGTTGATCATGTTGGTGCCGGAGAAGAAGTTGGGGTGAATGATGCCAACGATCAGGGTGACGGCCAGCATCATCATGATAATGGCGTTGTTGCTGAGCCACTTGCCCACAGCCTTGCCATTCAATTTTTTGGTAGCTTCCACGATAGACAGCCTCCTTAATTACTGATTTGCCGCAGCTGTGTCAGGTGCGGTCTCGAACTGGGTAGCCAGCGCCATGATGTTCTCCTGCGTGGCATCCTTACCGTTGATAAAGCCGGTGATGCGGCCATCGCACATGACCATGACACGGTTGGACATACCAATGATCTCGCTCATTTCAGAGGAGATCATGATAATGCTCTTGCCCTGCTTGGCCAGATCGGCGATGATGCAGTAAATTTCGTACTTTGCACCGACGTCGATGCCACGGGTAGGCTCGTCCAGAATGAGCACATCGGGGTTGTTGGCCAGCCAGCGGGCAATCAGCACCTTCTGCTGGTTGCCGCCGGAAAGGCTCTTGATCTGGGTCTTGGGGCTGGGCACCTTGATGGCCATCTTTTCCTTGTTGGTAGCCACTAGATCGAGGATCTTTTTGTTGTCCAGCATGATGGGGCCTTTGCGCAGGGCGTCCAGAGAAGCGATGGAGATGTTATCGGCAACGCTCAGCACGCCCAGAATGCCGGTAGCACGGCGATCCTCAGTCAGCAGAGCAACGCTCTTGCGGATGGCATCGCGGGGCTGCTTGATGTTGACCTCTTCGCCCTTGATCCACACCTTACCGGAGGTATGGGCACGCAGGCCGAAGATGCCTTCCATCAGCTCGGTGCGCTGTGCGCCCACCAGACCGGCAACGCCCAGAATTTCGCCCTTTTTCAGCTCAAAGCTGCAATGGCGGAAGGAGCGGGGATGGATGGAGGTGAAGTCCTCCACCTTCATCATGACCTCGTCCGAGGGCACGTTCTCCAGCGGGGGGAACAGGTTGGAAAGCTCACGGCCGACCATCTTTGCAATGATCTCTTCCTTGGTCATGTTGGCAACGTCCCACTTGCCGATGTACTGGCCATCGCGCATGATGGTGACTTCGTCCGCGATGACCTTGATCTCGTCCATCTTGTGGCTGATGTAGACCAGCGCAACACCCTGCTCCTTCAGCTCCCGCATGATGCGGAACAGGCTCTCGACCTCGTTTGCGGTCAGAGAGGAGGTGGGCTCGTCCAGGATCAGCAGCTTGAGCTGGTCCTTGCTCAGCTCACGGGCGATCTCGGTGAACTGTTTATGACCAACGGGCATATCGCTGATGACCATATTCTGGTCGATCTCCACGCCCATTTTGTCAATGGCCTCTGCGGCCTTGGTCTTCATTTTTTTATAATCGAGCGTATTCAGCCGGGGGCCGAACACCTCGGAAATGACGTTCTTCTTTTGGGGCTCACGATTGAGCAGAATGTTTTCCGTGGCAGTAAAGCCAGGGATCAGAGAGAACTCCTGATGCACCATGCCGATACCGGCCTCCAGTGCGTCAAAGGGCGTATTAAAGGTGACTTTTTCACCATTGATGAGGACGTCGCCGCCGTAGCCGCCGGTTTCCCGGATGACGTCCATACCGAACAGGATCTTCATCAGCGTGGATTTACCCGCGCCGTTTTCGCCTGCCAGGCCCAGAACCTCGCCGGCCTTCAGAGTGAAGTTGATGTCCGTCAGGACCTGGTTGCCGAAGAAGTCTTTTTTGATGCCGCGCATCTCCAACAGGGGAGCCGTATTACTTTCCATAAATGATACCCTACCTAATAAGAGGGGAGGAGGGTCGCCCCTCCTCCCCAGTTTTGAATGAGCGAGAAAAAACGCTGCTTATTTCACGGTGAAATACTTCTCGGGAACCTCAACTTCGGTGGAGCCCATGAACCAGCCGGGATCACCCATGATGTAGGTGTCCTGATACACCAAGAAGGTGTTGTCGGCCTTGACGCCGCTGGTGGCGTTGGTGTAGTTGGAGCCGTTCCAGGAAGCCTCGGGAGAGAACTCGTGGTAAGCCTTGGCGATATCGTCAATGTCGCACAGCTCGCTCTCGCCGTTGATGACATTCAGAGCGTGCTGGGCCAGACCGGCAGTGGTGGTGTAGCCGTAGGAGTAAGCCCAGGTACCGAAGCGGCCAGCGCCGCCGGCCTCGCAGATCGCGTCCTCGACCTTGGCCAGAATCTTCTGGAAGTCGCCGGCCTCAGCGGTCAGGTCGATGCCCAGAGCGCCGGGATAGCCCATCAGAGGAGAGGGCAGGTCGGCCTCGATGAAGTAACCGCCGTACTGCAGCAGCTGCTTGAGCAGAGGCTCAGTGTGAGCGTCGTTGGTGCAGAAGTAAGCGGCCTTCTCGCCGTAGGTCTTGGACCACTCGGGGACCTTCTCCAGGATGTAAGCCTGC
>OHIM01000747.1_pt1 | contig 16701 bp, 14 predicted proteins | sample 1568271 | NCBI WGS metagenome assembly OHIM01 (sample SAMEA3879580, study PRJEB24766) | human gut metagenome | biome: human-associated habitat; feature: feces | place: USA | collected 1985/1987
TTGTCAATCTTTTCATAGCATATAGACAGAGCATTATTGTAGTCCACATTAATTGAAATAGGACGGGCAGTAGGTTCTACATTCTGCTGGTAATAATAGATAAATTCCTGCAAAGCATTGCTGTCATACCTTGCACTATCAAACATTACACTTATAATCTTAGCTGCTATCTCCGGATGCTCAAAACCTTTTCTTACCACAACATACTTATAGCAGGGATTCTGGCTGTGATAGCTTGTACTTCCATCATCAGATGTCTGTATCAGGTATGGCTGCCAGTCTGCATCAGGATTGGTGTTTACTGCATTGGCAAGTGGATTATTAGGTGCCCACCATGGTCCAAAAAACGAGCCACACTTTCCATTCTCAATAAGCTCACATATATTAGTTGTTGTCCTTAATAAGAAATCATTATCTATTATTCCATCGCTATATAACTGCCTTATATATGCCAGTGCATCCTTTGCCTCTGACGTAACAGAGCCATACACAACATTTCCATCTGAATCCTTTATCCACTGCTTAGGATATGCATTAAAACATGCAAAAACAATATCAAGCAGGAATTCACTGCTATAACCACACTCCCCTGTAAGTTCTGTATCAATTACAAGACCGACAGTATTGCTCCTTCCATTGTTATCCGTTCCATTATTACCAGGATCCTTTTCAATAAATGCCTTGATTATATCAACAACATCCTCTATTGTTTTGGGTGCTGTCAATCCAAGCTTATCCATCCAGTCCTTACGCAGCCATATAAGGTTAGGACCATCAGTTATATTAGTCTCTGGAAGTGCCATAATCCTTCCGTCAAATGTAATCATATCCTTAAGTGAGCTTCCATAACTGTTATATATAGCTCTTATCCTGCTGCTCAGGCAATTATTATAGCTTTCTGTCAGATCCTCAATCATATCTGCCTCAACAAGTCTTTGCAGCTCATCCTGACTGGAAACCATCATTATATCTGGTAATGCTCCCATAGAAACAGCCATTGAAACATTAGTATTATACTGCGTATCCTGTGCCTCAAATGCATCAATATTCTGAACATTAATCATATTCTTTATATATCTTGTATATGCATTATCTGTATATGTATCACCCTCTGGCATATTGGAATTATTAACACTTGTCATTTTGCCAAGCGTATAGCTTATAGTTTCTGGATACGCACCATAAGGCGTTGTCATGGCATAATACAGCTTATCATCATAATCCTCTTTAGCTGTATATACACTTTTAGCCGGGCTGTTACACCCGGCTTGAAATAATAATATCATAGCAGTTAATACTGCAAACATCCTGAACATTCTTTTTCGCATTACATACCTCTTCTTTAAATCCCCGTTTTAATTCATACAGGATCACAAAGTACAAAGCACTATTGACATTATCCTTTTACTGCACCTGACATACTGTCATTATAGCACCTCTGCATTATCATAAACAAGGCTGCAATTGGAATAGATATAAGTACAGCTCCCGCTGCGAATCTTGTATACCACACATCAACATATTCCTTTTCAAGCATCTGCCATAAACCGATTGCAACTGTATAATAGTTGGCATTGGCACGGCATATAACTCTTGCAAATATGAAATCAACCCATGGTGCTATGAAAGAAGTAAGTACTGTATACACGATAATTGGTTTACTTAAAGGTATTGTAATTCTTGTAAATACCTGCCATTTCGTTGCTCCATCAATAATTGCTGCTTCATCAATACTCTTTGGAATCGTATCAAAGAAGCCTTTTGCTATATAAAACTGTATTCCGGCTGATGCCGAATATACAAGCACAAGTGCAACCCTTATCATTGAGCCCTCAGATAATCCGACAGCCTTAAGAATGTAATATACAGCTACCATTGCCATAAAGGCTGGGAAAAGACCAAGTATCATAGCTACATTCATCATAGCCTTCCTCATTCTGAATCTGAGGCGTGACATACAGTAAGCAACTGAAAGCACGAAAAACGTAGATATAATACACGAAAACACTGCAACTATAAGCGTATTCTCAAACATTCTTGGGAAATTAAGTATTCCAGTATCTGTGAACAGCTTTGTATAATTATCAAGTGTATATGCCTTAGGGAAAAATGAGCTTGTATACGCTCCCTTCTGTGCCCTGAAGCTTGTGAGGATTATCCATATAAGCGGCATTACCCATATAACTGCAAGTATTGTAAGTGTTATATGTGCCAATATATTTTTAGTAATCTTTTTCTTTTTCATTGGAAGCCCTCCTCATCCTTATAAGACTTAGTTCTTCTATATACAAGAAGTGAGCCAATTGCCAGGAATATGAATGTCATAATACCTATAACTGCACCCAGATTATAATATTGAAAATCGACTGTCATCTTGTATAACCAGGTTACAAGAAGGTCTGTCTTACCAGCAGTTTCGCCAGCCAGAACCGGATCACCCTTAGTAAGGAGATATACAATATTGAAGTTATTAACATTAGCTGTAAATGTAGTTATCAGATATGGTGTTGTAACAAAGAACATATATGGCATCGTAATCTTTGTAAATTTAGCAAAGCCATTAGCACCATCTACATCTGCTGCCTCATAAAGCTCCATAGGAATGTTCTTTAATATTCCTGTAACCTGAAGAATCGTATATGGAATACCTACCCACAGATTGACAACAATAACTGTTATTCTTGCCCATGTTGCATTAGTGAAGAAAGGTAGTGACTTATCAATCCAGCCCAGATTCCTTAACACAACGTTTACAATACCATCCTGATTTAACATACTTCTCATGACAAGAAGTGAAACAAACTGTGGTACAGCTATCGAAAGAACAAATATAAAACGCCAGAAAGACTTAAATCTTGTTCCCTTCCTGTTAATCAGCAAAGCAACAAGAATACCTAATATGTAATTGAGACCTGTTGCAAATATAGCCCATATAATAGTCCATCCCAAAACTGACCAGAAGGAATGTCCGATAGAGCTTCCCGAATCAAACAGCTGCTTGAAGTTTTCTAATCCAACCCAGTCAAACAGTACCAGATGGCTGTCTACTTTACTGTAATTGGTAAATGCCATACTTATCATAAATATAAGTGGCAGAATAGTAAATATAAGTACTCCCCCAACCGGAAGTGTAAGAAGCAGCTTGTGGAGATTCTCATTGAATAATGATTTAACATCCTCCACAAATGTGTTAATATGCTTTCCTAAAGCAAGCCTTGATTGAACATTATAAGCACTCTTGACCGAACTCATAACAAGAACAACATAAGCTGCTATAAGAAATATTGTTGCAACGCCATACAAAAGTATCAGAAGTGAATTATCACCTGCCACATACTCGTATACTCCCAGCTTCTCATTCCATACCTCCTGCTGTTCTCTTCCTCCAAGGCTTGGAAGCATGGCGAGACAGTTCATTCCTTTGAATATCATAAAGCATATAAAGCTTACTTCCATTGCAAGATAAAGAATGCCTTTGATTATCTGCTTTCCTGCAAGATTACCAAGTCCAAGTATAATGGCACTAAGTCTGGTAATGGCATTACCTTTTCTGAATGCCTGAATAAATCCATCTTTCATCGCCATAACCTCCTGTTACAAGTTGGCTGTCACTAATAATGTGACAGCCATCCTTTTATTAATTACTTAAATTATGAATTACTTAAGCCTTTATTTGCTTACAATTGATGTATTAATCTGCTTGTAGAAATCCTGTGTCTTTGCTTCTGCATTATCCAGAGTAATCTCGCCATTAACTACAGCCTTTGCAAAGTTCTGTGCTGGTGTCCAGTAGTCATTCATTCCTGATACTGTAGGCTGGATAACTGATGTCTTGTTAAATGTATCATTCTGTGCTGTTATAAGAGCATCGTTCTTGATAGCATCTGTTGCAAGAAGCTCTGTATTACAAGGAATAACACCTCTTAATTCATAGTGGCTCTGCTGTGCTTCTTTACCACCAAGATACTTAGCTAAAGCTACAGCTACCTGCTGATACTTGCAGTTAGGGTTAACTGCGATTGCCTTAGAACCTGCAAATGCCTTAAGCTGCTTATCTGTTCCACCAATCTTTAAGGTTGGAAGTGATACTGCACCAAAGTTTTTACCAAGAATTTCCTTAACGCTCTTATAATCCCATGAACCTGAGAAGTATGCACCAACAGAACCATCTCTTAAGCCTGCTATACCTACACCCTGAAGGTCATTGACAAAGTTAGGATTGTTAACAAATGAAACCATAGCCTTTGTTGCCTGTGTTCCCTTATCACCAGAAATATCAATTCCTGCTGAATTATCCTTACCATCCTTGCCGAAATATGAGCATCCGTTAGCAAGATAGAATGTTGACATATACCAGCCTTCTGTTATATTAAACGCTACCTTGTTTTTAGAAAGCATTGTATCTAAGCTCTTAACATCACTTTCTGAGAATTTACTCTTATCATAATACATAAACCATGTATTAGTTGTGAATGGTACACCATAAATATTACCATCAACTGAAACTGAATCTACAATTGCACTTGAATTAGTTTTCTTAACATAATCTGCTGTTTCACCACCAAGCTTTGCAATAGCATTGGCATCGATAAGTGTCTGAAGCTGGTCATTTGCAAAAAAGTAAACATCTCCTGAATTACTTGGATCCTGTGTTACAGTCTTACCTGCATCTGCCTCTGCACATACACCATAATCAAAAGTAAGATCCCAGTTTGGATGCTCAGCATTAAACTTCTCACACATTGTCTGAAGCCATTTACCATTTTCCTCTGCCTGATCCTCTGCTGGTCCCCATACTTTAATGGTTGCTGTAATCTTTTCATCTGTCTTTGAATCCTTACCTGTGCTTGCTGAATCATTTCCCGAACCGCAGCCTGTTAAAAGTGATCCACACATTGTTGTCAGCATAAGTGCTGCTGCTAATTTTTTTAATCTCATACAAAAAACCTCCTTAATAATTTAATCATCAATCATCCTTTGTTTTTCGACGTCTTTAACTTTTCTTGATGATTTAATTATATTAGGAGGTTTATAAAATTAAAATATAAAGTATTTTAGAAACATGTTGTTTTTTTATGATATAAATATAAAATAATGTAAACACCTCGTTTTATAGGTGTTTGAGGTGTTCGAGGATTGTGGGAATTACATAGCAATGAAGCAATCCGGTTACATCAGTCTGACTGGGAATTTAATCGTGATTGTTGTACCTGCACCAACTATGCTTTTAACCTCAAGATGGTATTCTTCCCCATAAAACAGCCTGATTCTGTCATTGACATTACGTGCACCATAGCCCTTTGACTCCGCTGTAAGAAAGCTTTTGCACATATTTTCATCCATTCCTACACCATTATCAGCTACAGACAGACAGACTATATCTATGTTTTCATTAGCCGTATTTATATATGGGCAGCGGCTTCCCTTAATAGTTATCACTCCACGCCTGTCAGTCAGAAGGTCTATTCCATGGTCAATGGCATTCTCCACAAGCGGCTGAAGTATAAGATTCAACGACTCAGCCTTAAGAATATCGCTGCTTATATCGATATCAACATCAAATGAATTATCGTGCATAACCTGCTGAATCTCTATATATGACCTTACATTACTTACCTCCTGCTCAAGCATAAGTGTATTCTTACCCTTGTTAAGTGAAGTCCTGTAATAATTAGATAATGCCAGAGTAATCCTGCTTATATCATCCTGCTCATATTCAATAGCCTTCCAGTTAATAAGTGACAGTGAATTATACAGAAAATGTGGATTAATCTGTGCCCTTAACGCCTTCATCTCAGACTCCTTCTGGCTTATGCGCCCTTCATACACCTGGGTTATAAGGTTCTTCGTCTGTGTTGTCATCTCATTAAATCCCTGGATCAGCTCTCCAATCTCATCTTTATCCTCTGTCCTAATGACCGCATCAAAATCTCCCTGCTCAACCTTAGCCATGCTAGTCTGCAGCTTTCTGATTCTTTTTGTGATAAATCCAGATGTAGCTGTAATAGAAGCTGCCAGTCCAAGCAATGCAACCACAACTGCTACTATTATCATGGCAGTTATCGAGCTGGTCGAATTAAACATCATTTTCCTTGGCTCATATATATAGGTTGTCCAGCCTGTAACCGGTGATTCTTTTCTTACCAGTGCATAGCCTCCTGCATTACTACATATATTTCCATCCCAGCGGACTTCACCCAGCATTTTTTTTAAAGCAGGCTTTGCCCCTTGTCTTTCTATACCATTATTGTCCGAATAATTCAAAACATATCTGCTGTCATCACCAATATTATTAAACTCCCCAATCACTGCACCAGCTTTGTCAACCACTATTATTCCACATCCGGGTTCAAGTCCCTGTCTGTATGTCGACATAACACTATCATAACTGACATCTATATACATAATACCTGTGATTCCCATATGTTCAAGTGTTGACATTTTTCTTGCAGATATAAGCTTTTTGCTATCCTTATCTACATACCAGTTAATAGCTGTAGAATCTGATGCCATATCGAAAAAAGGTTCATTCTTAATTTCATCAATAGATGCAATCGTTGTATCATGCTTTATTCCATTATCAACATATACTGTGACCTTATTTATATCATTATGGAAATATCTTAGTGAAGACAGCATAGGGTCAAATGTTGTAACAATCTGGCTGTACATTTCATATGTGCTGCTGTAATCATAGGCAAGCACACTTGAAATCGTTTCATTAAATGTTATATAGTTAGAAAGATTATTATATACCTCAATCTGACCGTCCACAGTAGCAACAGACTGCTCTAACGAACCCTGCATGCTCTTTAAATCCCTGTCCATAAGAATAGAACGCATCTGTACGAACGCAAATGCAAACAGGACAAACAACGGAATAAGACCAGTAACTATATATATACTGGCAAGCTTATTCTGTAATTTTATATTGTTAATTCTCTGTCTTATCCATCTCAAGCAAACTATACCTCGCACGTTTAATTACTAATTATTATTCAGCATTTTCCCTGAACTTCTGTGGACTTACACCACAATACTCCCTGAAGCTCTGACAGAAATATGACACATTAGGATATCCCACCTTCTCACTGATACATACTATCTTCATGTTAGTATCCTCAAGCATCTGCCTTGCCTTCTCCATCCGGTACTGCTTGATATACTTGCTGAGGTTCTGCCCTGTTTCTTTCTTGAATAGTGAACTAAGATAGCTAGGTGCAAGATAAACCATATCTGCAAGCTGCTGTGCGCTTATTTCTTCTCCGAAATGTCCATGAATATAATCCTTAACCATCTCTATCTCTCTATGAGATGAAACAGGATCACTGCCAAATGACTTTTCCAGCAAATCAATATTCTTATTAACAATATCCATGATGCATGAAAAGTCCTCAGATGTATACAATCTGTCTATCTCCCGGCTGAATTCATCCTGATTAGCCCCCGGTATGTTATCATAAAAATCCTTCAACAGATTGGAAAATACAAACTTAATATATATATGTGAGAAATTAGTCTGACTTCTGTACTTCTTACATAGTGCCTCAAAATGAATCCTTAAAAAAGTAACATCCTTCATCTTAATATCCTGTTTCATCTGCTTCATAAGTGCATCATCATCAATCTGTACCAAAACAGGTGTCTGTTCATTCACATAATCAGAATATATATATCGGTCCATCTGATAAAACTTATTATTCATAAGTGCTTCCAGCTCATCCATAACATCTGAAAGCTTATGATAATCACTAAATACATCAGACACAGCCGCATACATAAACTGTCTGCTTTTTTCATATATATAATCGTGCAGGCTGCTAAGAAAATGCTCAATTCTATAATTATTATCTGCTTTAGCCGTTTCTTCCTCTGGCGTTTTCAGCAATATAACTGACTGCTGCGGATTAAGGTTAAGATACAGACTTTCCCACTCTTCTTTAATAATCTGTACAACCTTATCAAAATCAAACTCATACTTTCCGAAAAAATCTGAATTAAATTCAATAAGCACAAGTCTGTTAAAACCATTGAGAAATTCTGTATTCTCAACAATTCCCTTTGCTGTACTTCCGTTGATAAGTGAATAAAGGTAAAACTGTCTTAAACTGTTAGCCTGCTTATTATAATCTTCATTTTTCTTTAATTCCTCATCAAGCTCACTTATAACCTTTAGCATCGTATTCTTAAACTCATCCGGTGCTACCGGTTTTAGTATATAATCCTCGACACCAAGCTTTACAGCAAGCTTTGCATATTCGAACTCATTATATCCTGAAAATATTATTGTTTTAAGCTTGACGCCGCCGTCTTTTACATTTCTTATAAGTTCTATTCCATCCATAAAAGGCATCTTGACATCCGTCAGAAGAATGTCAACATGCCCTTTACCCTTATTATTATCAGACATAAGGTAATCATAAGCTTCTTTTCCATTCCCAGCCTCTATAATGCCAAGATTGATGCCCATACGCTTAAGCAGAAGCTTTATTCCGTTTCTCTCTATCTTTTCATCATCTACAATTAATATATTATACATATTCATCATGCCTCCCCACCATTATATTATTATAATCTTTTATATTCCGGTAGGCAAATCATTTTATAAAATGATAAGAAAAAAATGATGAAAAGTTATTTTATTACAGCTTAAATATATCCCTGTTGTATTCTGCTATTGTCCTGTCTGATGAGAAGAAACCGGCATTGGCAATATTTATAAGCTGTTTCCTGCCCCATGCCATGTGGTCTTCATAATCTGCTAACGCCTGTTCCTTAATATTGATATAAGCCTTTAAATCAAGTAATGCCATAAACCAGTCTTTACCTACTATTTCTTTATACAGACGGTTCAGCTCCTCCTTGTCACCAGCAGCAAGCATTGTATCTGATATAATAAAATCAACACATTGTTTAATAACTGGCTCCTTCTCATACAGCTCTTTTGCACAATAATCATTATTAGCATAATGTGATATGACCTCATCACTTGAAGCACCAAAGCTATATATGTTATCCTTTCCCACAAGCTCAGCTATTTCAACATTAGCTCCATCCATTGTTCCAAGTGTCACAGCTCCATTCAGCATAAACTTCATATTTCCAGTTCCACTTGCTTCCTTAGATGCAAGTGATATCTGCTCAGATATATCACAGGCAGGAATGAGCTTTTCTGCAAGTGTCACATTATAATTCTCTACCATTACAACATTAAGATACTTATTAACGTCTTCATCCTCCCTGATAACCTTTGAAAGTGTCAGTATAAGATGAATTATATCCTTAGCGATTGTATATGCAGGTGCAGCCTTTGCCCCGAATATGACTGTTACAGGTGTTTTAGGAATATTTCCGTTTTTAATATCAAAATATTTGTATATTATATATAGTGCATTCATCTGCTGTCTTTTATATTCATGAAGTCTCTTGACCTGTATATCATATATCGAATTATCATTAATAACAATTCCCTGCTTATCATAAAGATATTTTGCATATCTGGTCTTCTTAAATCTAAGTATCTATACTTTAATCTAATTTGTTCAGATGCATCCAATCCTTCTTTTATATATATTGGTGGAGTTTCAGATTCTGAAAGAACCTTTATTTCTTCACACATTAATTCAACCATACCTGTTGGCATGTTTTCATTAGGAGATTGTCTCTTAACAACTTCTCCTGTTACAGCTATACAGTATTCTGGCTTAACACCTTTAGCTTTTTCAAAAGCTTCAGCATTTATTTCTTCACCAAAAACAACTTGCATTATTCCACTTCTATCTCTTAAGTCTATAAATTCAAGACCTCCAAGCTTTCTATTTCTTTGAACCCATCCCATAAGAGTAATCTTTTTACCTATATGTTCTTCTCTAGGTTCACCACAGTACATAGTTCTCTTTAATCCGCCTAAAGATTCACCCATTTTAAAGTCATTCCTTTCTTACTTAAGTGTGTTTGCAATTTCATCTATATTTTCAAGTGATACTTCAAATATTTCACCATCAATCATTCTCTTAAGCTTTATTACATTGTTAGCTAATTCATCATCACCTAAGATTGTAGTAAACTTAGCACCAATTTTATTAGCATATTTCATTTCTGCTTTAACACTTCTACCCATATGATTTATTTCAACAGCTACACCTTTGCTTCTTAAATCATTAGCAAGCTTAAATCCAGCTTTATATGCTTCATCCCCTCTTGATCCTATATATAAAGCATAACCCTCATTACTTGGAATTTCTATACCTTCCTTATCAAGAGCCATTATCAATCTTTCAATACCCATTGCAAATCCAACTGCTGGCATGCTAGGACCACCAAGTTCTTCTATCATATTATCATATCTTCCTCCACCTATAGCTGTGAAGTCATCATTTAAGATTTCAAAGATAGTCTTAGTGTAATAATCTAATCCTCTAACTATTCCTGGATCAACTGCATATGGAATTCCTAATAAATCTAAGTACTCTTTTACCTTAGTAAAGTGAGTATCACATTCTTCGCACATAAAATCTAATATTATAGGTGCACTCTTAGTAATTTCCTTACACTTCTTTTCCTTACAATCTAAAATTCTCATAGGATTCTTTTCAAATCTTTCCTTACATGTAGGGCATAAATTATCATAGTTTTCCTTTAAGAAGTTCTTTAAAGCTTCATTGTAATTAGGTCTACACTTTGGACAACCTAAATTGTTTATATTAAGCTTTAGTCCTTTTAATCCAAGATTCTTTAAAACTTCCATAGCAAATGCTATAACTTCTGCATCCATTGATGGTTCCTTAGAACCAAATACTTCAACACCACATTGGTGGAATTGTCTAAGTCTTCCCTTTTGAACATTTTCATATCTAAAACAAGGAATTACATAGTATAGCTTAGTAGGTTGAGCTTCATTAAATAGTCTATTTTCTATAAAAGCTCTTACTATAGGTGCTGTACCTTCTGGTTTTAAGGTAACACTTCTCTTTCCTTTATCTTCAAAAGTATACATTTCCTTTTGTACTATATCAGTTGTATCTCCAACTCCTCTTAAGAAAAGCTCTGTATGTTCAAAAATAGGAGTTCTTATCTCTTTTAAGCCAAAGTTTTTTGCTGTATCTTTAAATGTATTTTCTACATAGTGCCACTTATATGCATCTTGAGGCAACATATCTTTAGTACCCTTAGGTGCTTGCATTTCTGCCATATTAATCCTCCTTATTTATACAAAGTATCTAGTAAAGCAATCTTACCATCTACCATTTCTTTTATTCTATTTACATATTCCTTAATATCTTTAACATTGCCAAATCTTTCTATTCTATCATTTTCTAAGAAAACAACTTTAGTAACAGCATCTGCTCCTAAGGCTATAATTGTTTGCTTATCCTCTATCATTTGGATGTTATAGATACACTCTTTACCCTTCTTAGAATAACCCAAATTCTCCATATTTCCAAACATATTTTTTTGTCTATACATATAATATGGGGTTAATTCTAATTCCTTGGCAAGATTTTTACTCTCTTCATACATCTTCATTATCTCTTCTTGGCTTTTTAAACCTAAGCCTTTTTTAAGAATAAAGTTCTCATACATTATAGAACCTCTTTTAAGAGATAGTCCATGTATAGTTAAGCTATCAGGTGAAAGCTTTTTAATTTCTCTAGCTGTAATCTTAGCCTCCTGAAGGCCCTCCCCTGGTAGTCCTATTATCATATCCATATTTATATCTTCAAAGCCAAGCTCCCTAGCCATTTTGAACTTATCTATTATATCTTGTGAAGTATGTCCCCTACCTATTAACTTTAGGGTTTCATCATTCATAGTCTGAGGATTGATACTAATTCTTGTTACATCATACTTCTTCATTGTTTGAAGCTTGTTTAATGTAATAGAATCTGGTCTTCCACACTCCACTGTAAACTCTTTTAATTCTCTATTTTCTACAAATGAATTATATATTTTATTCATTAAGTTTTCAAATTCATCATCATCTACAGCTGTTGGAGTGCCTCCTCCAAAATAAACAGATTCAATCCTTAATCCTTTTTCATCTACATATTTCCTAATTTCTTCGATTTCATATGTAAGTGCCTCTAAATATGGATTAACTAATTTTTTATTTCCACTGATTGGATTAGCTGCAAAGGAACAGTAAAGACATCTTGTAGGACAAAAGGCCATTCCAACATAAATAGCAATATTCTTAGGATCTTTATTTACATACTTATCTTCAAATTCAGCTACATCTATACAAAGCTGAGCTTTTTCTTCTGAAGTTATATGCTTTTCAAAGAATATTTCTTTTACCTCTTCTTCACTTTTCCCTTCTCTTAAATGTTTAAGAGCAATCTTAGATGGTCTAATACCAACTAAGGTTCCCCAAGGATATTCATCTCCAGTAATATCTCTTAAAGCTTTAAATATTACTTTTTTTATAGTTTCCTTATAATATTCATTATCATTTTTATATTCTTCTCTATTTATATCATTATAAGAAAACTTAATCCTATCATCAGTTATTTCAACATGATAATCTCCCTCTAGCTCTGAAAAGTTAATTTTGTCTAGAGGGAAATATATATTAACTTTAATTCCTTAAAAGTATAGAATATATTAAACATTTGATAAACATCATATCTATATTTTAGATCGTTTAATTTAATATTTATATCCATTTTTTCTCCTATATTAAACTATCATAGTCATTTAAATACATATTGTATCCTTTTTCATATCCTATAGATGACTTAGATCCATGACCTGGATATACTTCTATTTCATCACCAAGAGGTAATAATTTAGTCTTTATACTATCTATAATCTCTGGAAAACTTCCTCCTATAAAGTCAGTTCTTCCTATAGAGCCTTGGAACAAGGTATCCCCTGTAAATAGTTTATCCTCTATTAAGAAGCATAAGCCACCCTTTGTATGACCTGGAGTAGCTATTACTTTTATATTTAAGCTTCCAAAAGATAAAGCATTGCCATCCTCTAAATATCCGTTAGCATTTCTAATGGATCCAAATACATAATTGTCTTTCTCCATGTATTCTTCATCTATTTTAGATATATAGAATGGAACATTTAGTTTATCTGATAAATACTCTACACCACCTACATGATCCATATGCCCATGAGTTAAAAGAATACTCTTAACATTTGCTTTCATATCTTTTATAGCTCTTTCTAGCATTTCTCCATCTCCACCTGGATCTAACACTACTGCATCCTTTGTTTTTTCATCCATCACTATATAACAATTTGCATCATATATTCCAGCTGGTATTGCTTTTATTATCACTATAAATTCCTCCCTTAAAATTCTTTTTTGCTATCTAATAGAATTGTCACTGGCCCATCATTTTCAATTTCAACATTCATATGAGCTCCAAACTCTCCCGTTTCTATCTTTAAGCCAGATTCTTTTAGCATTTTCACGAATTCTTCATATAGTGCTTTTGCCTCATCTCCACCCATAGCATTCATAAAATTAGGTCTTCTACCTTTTCTACAATCACCATAAAGAGTAAATTGAGAAATTGCAAGAATATCCCCCTTTATATCTAAAAGAGAAAGGTTCATTTTATCATTTTCATCTTCAAACACTCTTAAGTTAATAATTTTATCTTTTATATATTTCAAGTCCTCTATTGTATCCTCTTTAGATATTCCTAAAAGGACATTAAACCCTTTATTTATTTCTCCAACTAATCTACCTTCAACAATAACTCTTGACTTTTTAACTCTTTGTACAACAGCTCTCATTATATAGCGCTCCTAACTATTAACTCTAAATACATCTGTAACACCTTTAAGTCTTCTTATCTTTTTCATAAGTTCCCTAAGTTGTTCTACAGAATCTATTTTCACCTTTATATTAATTAACGCTTCATTTCCTTTAGCAGAATTGGCATTTAAAGCATTTAAATGTAACCCTGAATCTGTTATTACCTTCATAATATCAGATAATACTCCCATTCTATCGTCAGATTTAACTCTAACCTCTGCAACATATGAAGCACCCTTTGACACTCCCCAACTTACATCTACAACTTTATTAGGGTCATAGTCAATTAAAGATTTTAAGTTACTACAATCAGTTCTATGTACGGACACTCCTCTGCCCTTTGTAATATATCCTTGTATTTCATCACCTGGTACAGGATTGCAACACCTTGCAAACCTAATCATAAGATTACTTTCACCTTTTACTGTAATTCCATAACTACTTTCATTCTTAGAAACCCTATCACTTTTTGCAATGTGCTCCTCAATATTTTTAGCTATTTCTTCGTCAGATTGCTTAACTTTGTCACCTAAATTTTCTTCTTTTAATCTAGATACAAAGGCAGAAGCAGATATGCTTCCTACTCCAACTGCAGCATAAATATCATCAGAATTATGTAAATTATATCTTTTTGCAAGTCTTTCATATGAATCACCCTTAGTGATTTCTGATAATACAACTCCTTGTTTTCTTAATTCTTTTTCAAGAAGTTCTTTACCTTTATTTATATTTTCATCCTTTTTAGCCTTTTTAAGCCAAGACTTTATTTTACTTTTAGCTTGATTACTCTTTGCTATATTAAGCCAATCCATATTAGGTCCCTTGGCTGATTGAGATGTAATTATTTCAACTATCTCTCCAGTCTTTAGCTTATAATCTAAAGGAACAATTTTTCCATTAACTTTTGCACCTATGCATCTATTTCCAACATCAGTATGTATTCTATAAGCAAAATCTATTGGTGTAGATCCACTTGCTAAATTTATAACCACACCTTTAGGAGTAAATACAAATATTTCATCAGAGAAAAGATCTATTTTAAATCCTTCCATAAATTCTTCAGCATCTGATGTTTCCTTTTGCCACTCAAGCATATCTCTAAGCCAAGCAAGCTTCTTCTCAAAGCCCTTTTCTTTATCTTCACCTGCATCACCTTCTTTGTACTTCCAGTGAGCAGCAATACCATATTCAGCAGTTTTATGCATGTCAAAAGTTCTTATTTGTATTTCAAATGTTTTTCCTTGTGGTCCAATTACAGTTGTATGTAAAGATTGATACATATTTGGTTTAGGCATTGCTATATAATCCTTAAATCTTCCTGGTATTGGTTTATATATAGTATGAACTATACCTAAAACACCATAACAATCCTTTACTGAATTTACCAAAATTCTAATAGCTGTTAAGTCAAAAATTTGTTCTATGGTCTTACTCTTATTAACCATTTTTCTATAAATACTATAAAAATGCTTTGGTCTTCCTTCAATATCAGAATCTATTCCAGATTCCTCTAAATTCTTATATAAATCATCAATTATACTAGAAATATACGCTTCTCTCTCTACTCTTTTTTCTGCAATTTGTCTTACTAAATCATAGTATTCTTCTTCATGTAAATATCTAAAGCATAAATCTTCAAGCTCCCACTTTACCTTCGAAATCCCTAATCTATGTGCAAGTGGTGCATATATGTCTAAAGTTTCTTTTGAAATTCTTTTTTGTTTTTCTTTTGGCATATATTTTAGAGTTCTCATATTATGTAGTCTATCAGCTAATTTAATTATAATTACTCTTATATCATTTGCCATAGCCAATAACATTTTTCTAAAATTATCTGCTTGTTGCTCTTCCTTAGACTTATATTCCATTTTAGTAATTTTAGTAACTCCGCTAACTAGATTAGCTATTTCTTCATTAAAAATATTTTTAATATCTTCATATGTATAGTCAGTATCTTCTATAACATCATGGAGTAATCCTGCAACTATGGTACTTGTATCCATACCTAATTCAGCCAAAATTGTAGCTACATCAATGGGATGAATTATATAAGGTTCTCCAGATTCTCTTTTTTGTTCCTTATGAGCTTCAAACGCTAGGTTAAATGCCTTATTGACAACATTTAGGTCAACATTTGTGCAATTTTCCTTTATTTTTTGTATCAATACCTCAACCATTCAGATCCTCCCTTTAAATTTTCAAATATTATACTTTTTTTATAATCTAAGTTAAAATCAATGGCTGGTTAAATCAACCAGCCACCTTACACTAATTATATATTAAAATTTTAGGTATTTCAATAAATTAAATATCGTATTGAACAAGTGACATTACTTCGTATCCCTTTAATTTATCTCTTCCGTTTAATTCAGTTAATTCAATTGCAAAATCTAAAGCAACAACTTCACCACCTGCAGCTTCTACAAGTCTAGTTACAGCTTCAATAGTTCCCCCTGTAGCAAGTAAATCATCAACTATAGCTACTCTTTGGCCTTTCTTAATTGCATCTTTATGAATTTCTAATACATCTGTACCGTATTCTAAATCATAACTAACTGATACTGTTTCAAAAGGTAATTTTCCTTTCTTTCTAACTGGTACAAATCCAACTCCTAAAGCATATGCAACAGGTACTCCAAATATAAATCCTCTTGCTTCAGGTCCTAATATAATATCTACATTTTTATCTTTAAGATGTTCAACAATTGCATCTATTGAGTACTTAAAAGCTTCTCCATCTGCTACTAAAGTAGTTATATCCTTAAAACTAATTCCCTTCTTCGGAAAATCTTCCACTATTCTTATGCTTTTTTTTAGATCCATAACAAATCCTCCATATCAACTTATTCTTGTATTTATTATAGTCAAATACCTCTGTAATTATATTATACATTTTCTTTAGACTTATTCAAATACTTTGTAAT